>Ga0335395_10000004_pt1 | contig 291910 bp, 246 predicted proteins | sample MAT02_FD_205744 | JGI IMG/M metagenome (GOLD analysis project Ga0335395, IMG submission 205744) | Freshwater microbial communities from Lake Fryxell liftoff mats and glacier meltwater in Antarctica - MAT-02 (spades assembly) (version 2) ...
GCAAGGGCAGCCGGATCATCGTTTGATGCGCCTGATCTGCTGGGTGATGCAGCGGCGGAAAGAGCCTTGTTGACGAAGGCATGAACCGTAAACGGTGCCAATTTGGCCATATATGCTGAATTCAGCCATTTTTAGGGGGACCTGAATCACTCAGACGCTGTTGATTTCAGGGCATATTTCGGCGGATTCTGGATGGGGACAGGCTCTACATACTAGCATCAACCTGACCCCCGAACGGAGTCGAAGTGCCCAAACCTATCTCTTCAGCATCCCCGCCATCGGCGCGGATTAATGGGGTTGGTAGAGCCGACCTGCAATTGACCGCGCGGGCCGCGCCGCAGCATGCACGGTGACGTGAAGACCCTGGTTGCGGAACTGTTGTCGCGCTTTTTCTGGGTGACGGCCCTGGTGATGATGGCGTTGGGGTTGTGGTTGCCGGGGGATTTTGGCTTTTTACGGCCCCTTATTCCGCTGTTTTTGGGCGGGATTCTTTTCTTTACGGCTCTCAAGGTTCCACTCGGGCAGATCGTTGAACATCTGCACGTGCGGCGGCTGCCTGCCTTGGCCGTGCTCACCGTGCTCAAGCTGGTGGTTCTTGGCGCTGTCGGCTGGGGAATCGCGCAGCTGATTGCACCCCAGTGGGCGCTGGGGGTGGCGCTGGTCATGGCCATGCCGGCGGGATTGTCGGCGGCGGCGATGACCGATCTCTATCGCGGACAAGTGGGGTTCGCCTTGGTATTCACCCTAGTGACCTCGGTCTTGGCTCCGCTCTCCATCCCCGCCCTGCTGTTGATTCTCGATCCGCACACCAGTATCGCGTTCGGGGTCTTGGGTGAACGCGCGCTCTATATTACCCTGTTGCTGGGAACGCCGCTGACCTTGGCGCAAATAGTGCGGCGTCTGGCGCCCGCGCTGGTTCGACGTCATCACCACCGCTGGAGTTATGGCGCGGTGTGCTCGTCGTGTCTGTTGATCTTCGTGTCTATCAGTTCCAACCGGCTCGCGTGGCAGGACCTGCCGCTAACCGCCCTGCTCACTCCCCTGCTGGTATGCACCGCGGCGCTGAGCGTTGCCTTGGCCACCGCTATCGCCCTGGCGCGGTATTGGCGCGGACCCGAAGGGGTGGCGTTTGGTTTTTGCTGTTTGTGGATGAACAACGGTCTCGCCGTCGCTTTCGCCGACCGCTTCTACCACGGCAATGCCGGGGTCATCCTGCCCGCGGTGTTGATGCAATTACCGATTATTGCCAGCGTGGCGGTATTGGGGGCGTGGTGGACTGCGCAGGCGGCGCGCGTGGGAGTGGAGACAGGGTCCGGGAGTGAAGTTGGGTCCGGAAGTCCGGGAGTCCGGAAGTCCGGAAGTCCTTAGGCCACAGACGGCCGCCGCTTATGTGCACCGGCAATCAATAAACCCTCTCTCTGTTTTCACCCTCGCATACACGACTTCCGGACTTCCGGACAAGGGGGCAATCACACGACTTCCGGACTTCCCGACTTCCGGACCCAGGGGCACCCTCCTCCCGGTGCAACCCTCCCACATCAAGACTTCCTGCCCTATTGTCCATCAATATCGTTTTCGAGCGTGTCCCTCGAATCCTTCCATCCGACCGTGGCGAGCTGGTTTCGCGACCGCATTGGCGAGCCGTCGGCGACGCAGGTGCAGGGATGGCCGGCCATTGCTGGGGGTGGGCATGTCTTGGTCGCGGCGCCGACGGGTACCGGTAAAACGCTGACCGCATTTCTCGGCGCGCTGGATCGTTTGTTGCGCGAAGGTCCCTATCTCGCGGATACCTGCCGGGTGCTGTATATTTCGCCACTACGCGCCTTGGCCAATGATATTGCAATCAATGTCGAACGACCACTAGCGGAGTGGTGCGCGCTGGATCCGTTTTTGCCCCGGCTGAGAGTATTGGTGCGCACCGGTGATACTGATCCGGCAGCGCGGCAAGCGATGGCAAGAAAACCGCCGCACGTGCTAGCGACCACTCCGGAAAGTCTCGGTATTCTCCTGACCTCGGCGTCGGGCCAACGCATGTTAGGCACCGTTGATACCGTTATCGTCGATGAGATTCACGCGGTCGCCGGCAGCAAACGTGGGGCGCACCTGGCCCTGTCGTTGGCCCGCCTTGATGATCTGCGCGCCCACGCCGGCGCCGGACCGGTGCAACGCATCGGGTTATCCGCTACGCAAAAACCGCTTGATCGGATGGCGCAATTATTGGCGGGGACTGGGCGTCCTTGTACGGTGGTCGATATTGGTCATCTGCGCGCAGTCGATCTGGATGTGTGGACGCCCTCCTCGGAATTGAGCGCGGTGTGCAGCGCCACTATCTGGGGCGAATATGTCGAACAGCTTTCGGCTGCGATTCAGGCCCATCGCACGACGCTTATTTTTGTTTCGACACGATCCATGGCAGAACGCCTGAGCCAACGGTTAATTGCCCATTTCGACGATGCGGGCGAGCCCGGTGAAACTTTAATCGCCTGCCATCATGGTTCGTTGTCGAAAGAGCGGCGTCTCGATGCTGAACAGCGCCTGAAAGCCGGCAGTCTGCGCGCCCTGATCGCTACCGGCACCCTGGAATTAGGCTTAGATATCGGCGAGATTGATCTCGCGGTGCAAATCGGTTCTCCACGAGCCATCGCGACTTTTTTGCAGCGGGTCGGTCGCGCGGGTCATAGCTTGCATCGGGTCTCGAAAGCGCGGATCATTCCCCTTACCGTCAGCGAATTGGTCGAAGCCTGTGCGCTGCTGCGTGCTGTGCGCACCGGCGAGCTGGATGCGATCATCATTCCTGAAGCCCCTCTCGATGTTTTGGCGCAGCAAGTGGTGGCGCTGTGTGTCGACCGTGATCGTACCCTGCCGGAATTGCACGCCCTGGTCGCCAGCGTGTGGTCGTATCGCCAGCTCGATCGCGATACCTTGGCGCGCACCATCGCCCTGCATACCGACGGGCGCGGTGCATTATTGCACTATGACCGCGTGACCGGGGTGATCCGCGCCACCAAACGTGCGCGCTTAACCGTTACAACGTGTTCGGGGGCCATCCCCGATACAGCCTTGTTCCAAGTGCGCGAAGATCCCGAGGATCTCCTGGTCGGCACCCTCGATGAGGATTTCTCCATCGAATCCAGTCCGGGCGATATTTTCCAACTTGGCAACACTTCTTGGCAGATCCTGCGCGTGGACAGCCGCGCCGGGGTGGTGCGGGTGCGTAATGCGCACGGCGCCCCGCCCACGATCCCGTTTTGGTTTGGCGAGGCCCCTGGCCGCACCCGGGAATTATCGCAGGCAGTGGGCCGGGTGCATGCCGAGGCTGACTCTGCGCGGTGGCTAATCGAATCCTGCGGCATTGACGCCGTGGCGGCCGAGCGCTGCTGGGATCACCTCGAACGCTGTCGCACCGCGCTCAGTCAATTGCCAACGGCCGACACCGTTATCTGCGAACGTTTTTTCGATGATGCCGGGGGCCAGCATGTCGCCCTGCATGCGTGTTTCGGCACGCGCATCAATCGGGCCTGGGGCTTGGCGCTGCGCAAGCGCTTTTGCACCGGCTTCGGTTTTGAACTGGAAGCAGCCGCCACCGATGAGGGTTTATTATTGTCCCTCGCGCCGACCACGAGCTTCGCGCTCAGTGATGTGTTTACCTATCTGTCTCCGACTACCCTGCGCGAAACTTTGCTGCAGGCCTGTGTCACCGGCGGTCAATTCGAAACCCGCTGGCGCTGGGCTGCGACCATCGCCCTGATTGTCGAACGGCGCAGTGCCGGGACGCGCACGCCGCCACATTTATTGCGTATTCGGGCCAATGATCGCCTGATTGCGGCCTTTCCGGGCGCGCGTACCTGTCCCGATAATCTGCCACCGGGCCCGATTCCGGTACCGGAAGAGCATCCGATCATCGCGCAGACGGTGCACGACTGTCTGCATGAATTGATGGATATCGACGGTCTGGGCACACTGATTCGCGGTCTACGCCAGGGCACAATCCGCACCCACGCGGTGGAAACGCCGCAGCCCAGTCCCTTGGCCGAAGCCCTGGTCGCTGCGCGACCCTATGCATTTCTCGATGATACTCCGCTGGAAGAACGCCGTACTCGCGCCATTTCGCCGAGTTCCAGCGTACCGCGCGAACCGGTGCCACCAACCGGGCTGACCGCAGCCGAAGCAGCCGCCTTGCGCCAAGAAGCTTGGCCACAGGCGAGCAGTGCCGAAGAAGTCCATGAGATTCTGTCGTGGATCGGCTGGGTTTCCGCTGATGAAATCGCCAGGATGCCCGACTGGGTATCCTGGCTGGATGAACTGCGCTATGCGGGTCGCGCCGAATGCATCAACCAGCAGTGGCTTGCGGTCGGTAGCGAACGGGATGCGGTCAGCCTGTGGCGCGGACGCCTGGATGGCACCGCATTGTTCGCTGCCGCAGATGGCGACGAAACCGCCTTATTGCAGCTCGAACAGGACGGCCTTGCCGCCCGCATTCAAGTCGATGGCGAACCCTATTGGATTCATCGCCGTTGGCTGCATCGCCATCTACGCGCCGCCAAAGAACGCCGCCGCGCTAAGGTGGAACCCGTCAGCCAAGCTGCCTTCTGGCGCTTCCTGGCGCGCTGGCAGGGCGTGCATCCGGCGCATCGCCGCGATGGCCATGTCGGCGTTGCCGACAGCCTACGCCAATTAGCTGCCCTGGAATTACCGGCGGCAGCGTGGACGGCGCAGGTCTTGCCGGCCCGGGTCGGCGCATTTCTGCCGACGTGGCTGGATGAAGTCACCCTGACCGGGGAATTCATCTGGGGTCGCCTGTGGCTACAAAGCGACAGCGACAGCGCCGTACGTCACGCGATCCGCACGACCCCGATCACCCTGATTCCGCGCGAAGACGCCGCCGCCTGGCTGCGCCTCGCCGGACCGGCCGTGGCCGACGGCTGTTCGGGTCCCGCCCAAGAAGTACTCGCGGCGCTGGTTGCGGGTGGCGCATTATTTACTGCCGATCTGTTTGCCCGGGTGCGACAATTACCGGCGACGATCGAGGACGCGCTCGGCGAATTGGTCGCCACCGGTCTGGTGACCTGCGATAGCGCCTCAGGTCTGCGCTGGTTGCTGCTGCCCAGCGATCGCCGCCGCGGGGCGCGCCCGCCCGCCGGTCGGTGGACGCTGTTTCGCGCCGCTAAGAGCGCCCAAAACGCCGACGACGCCGATTCAAGAAGTGCATCTACCCCTAGCGAAGCCGACGCCGCCCTGGTCGCCCGTACGTTGCTGCTACGCACCGGAGTGGTCATCCGCGCCGCCTTTGACCGCGAACGCATCCGCTGCCCCTGGCGCGATGTCCTACGTCAACTCCGCCTGCTCGAATTGCAAGGCCGCTGCCTCGGCGGCCGCTTCGTCGCCGGTGCCACCGGCGAACAATTCGCCCTTCCTGCCGCGGTGCAGATGCTCCGTCCCGATGATCCCACCCCGTTGGAAATCCCGGCCTGCGATCCGCTGAATTACAGTGGTATTCTGACGCCTACGCCACGGGTACGACCAGGGTTGGATGTGCGTTTGGAGATCGCCTAATTTTTTCTGCGAAAAAATGTCCTATGTCCTATGTCCTATGTCCGAGGTCCGAAGTCCTCAGACATTCTGGCACAAAATGAAAACCGGATTACCACCGTATCCGTCAGGAACTCCCCAAGCGTGAAGAATCCCCTTCCAGTAGACCTAGGACTTCGGACATAGGACATAGGACGACACAGGACATAGGACATAGGACCATCCCACACCCCAAACGCACCAGCTTCTAAAGCGCCCCAAATAAGGGCGTTTTATAGGCAATAAAAATTATTCAATTCTCGCATTATACAACGTCCCATCCAGATGGCAGGCATTGAGAATGGCGATGATGTCGGGGTCGAGGCGCCGGTCGGCGCGGAGGTCGGCGATGACGGCGACGGCGTCGGCGCCGGGATCTTTGAGCAGGCGGGTCAAGAAGGCGTGGGCACAAGCGAGGATGCGGGCTTCGGTGTCGGCGTCGTCGCCAAGTTCGACGGCGCCGTGCAGGATGGTGACGACCGGCTCAAAATCGTCGATGCGCTCTAAGCGCGCGGCGAGGTCGACCTCGTCGTTGCGGGCCAGGGCGGCGCGGTAGACTGGATGAATGTGCCCGGCCAAGACCAGACGGTCGCGCGCCTGGGTGTCGAGGCGCATGGCTGTGGAAATAGCCGCGCAAAAACGGGCACAGCGTTCACCGCTGCCCGGTAATTGATCGCGGGCTTCGAGAACGGCGACGAACGAGGCCACCGTACGCACCAAGGCTAGGCGATTTTTGCGGCGCAATTCGGCGGTCTGGTGACACATGCCCAACTGGATGGCCATGGCCGAAACCAATTCTAGATCGAGATGTTCGAAGGGCTGCACGCCTTCGCCGCGGGCCAGATAGAGCACGCCGCGTACGGCGCCGCCGATTGCCAAGGGTACGGCCAAGACACTGCGCACGCCTTTGCTGACCACGCTGGCGAGGCGTTCGAAACGGTCGTCGTCCATCGCGTTGGCGATGTGCAAGGCCTTGTTTTCGGTAAAGGCCTTTTTGACGATCGAGCGGCTGATCACCGGTTGAATGTTGGGGCCCGCCGTGCGCACGGTCGCTGGCACCAGTTTTCCCGTCGTGCCTTCGCGGCGAAAGACCACTCCGCTTTCGGCAGGCAGATTGGTGACCAGATATTCCAGCACTTTTCCTTCGCGATCGCCGTAGCCACCTGGATCAGACAACAGGCGACCGATCTGATAGAGCATGCGCAGACTGCGCGCACTTTCTTCGGAATGTTCCTGGTCCTTGGGTTCGCTGATATCGCTGAGTTCGTCGAGACGGAACTCCAGGGTCTTCGACAACGCATCCTGATCCTCATCGCGATACGAGATGCGGGACGAACTTTCATCATCCTGCAAGGAGTTGCCTGGCTCATAGACCAGTTCGGTGCTCCCAATCTTGATCACGTCGCCTTCGCGCAGCAGTTCTTCGTCAGTAATGGGATCGTCGTTGACCAGGGTGCCATTTTTGGAATCGAGATCGCGGACGAAATACATACCGCCGACGGGAAAGACTTCGGCGTGAAAGCGACTGGCCGAACGATCAAGAATCTGGATCGAAGCTTCGGCATCGCGACCGATGGTCATGGGTTTATTACCCATGGTCTTTTCGCGCCCGCGATAGGGCCCGGTGGTAATGCGGATCTTGCTCATGCCACCGATTCCTCTCGCAAAGTTTCCAGACGCTGGGCGCGACGGGCGGCGCGTTGCGCCTCTTGTTTTTCGCCACTGCGGCTGGCGATCAATTCGACTAGGCGCCAGGCACCGGGCTCGCCGGCGGCCAGTCGGCTGAGCTCGCGCGCACCTTCCAGGGCAACCGTGGCCTCGCCGCTTAGCCAGGCGGCGGCAATGCTGCGATGCCGGGTGCGGATCAGTTCGGCGGCCGGAGTTGCGGGCGGACGACCCAGCACCTGCACGGTCACCGCGACCGCGATCAGCACGACATAGACCCCGATGAGGCTCAAAGTGACCGGGGTCGCACTGCCGCGAATCAGAACCAATTGGGCCAGAACAACGCCCGCGATGACCAAAACGGCGGCTACCAAACAGGGTAGGCCGACTGCCAGGCGCCCGCGCACGACCAGACCCGCGCCCGGCAACACAGCATCGAGGAAAAGCGGCTTCATCATGGCAAGTCTGTAGCATAGATGCGGAAGCTGGCCTGCCAACGGGAGCCTCTTGGCATGGAATGTGTATTTCAATGTCCGTGGCGGGTCTAAATGACCCGGAATGGAGTCCCATGACCGATGACCGTGCTGCTGACCCACGTCCTGATCGCTCGGGTGCTGATCCCGACCGCACCGGTGAAAAGCAGGCAGAGGTGGTGCCGCCTACTGGCGAACGCAGCCCAGCCCGCCCCGAGGCCGTCCTGCCCGACACCGTGCTCGCCCTGCCCCTCAGCCAACGCCCGGTCTTTCCCAGTATGATGCTGCCGTTGGCGGTTCCTGCTGGGCGTTTGGCTGACGTGGTGCGCTTGGCCATTGAAAAATTCGACGGCTATGTGGGTTTCTTTTTGACCCGCGAGGCCCTCGATGAGGTCGGTGCTTTCACCCCTGAGCACCTGCACGAGGTCGGCGCCATCGCCCGGATCATGAAGCACACCAACGATGACAGCGGCGCCATGCAGGTGCTCTGCCAAGTGCTGGCGCGCTTTCAGGTCGAGCGCGTGGTCAGTCGCGATCCGGTGCGCCTGCGCGGCCGGGTGCTGCGCTCGCAGGTCGACACCCAGGATCCGCAGGTCCGCGCCGCGGCGATGGCCCTGGTGACCTCGCTCAAAGAATTGGTCACCCACAATCCGGTTTTCGCGGACGAAATCCGTTCGGTATTAGCCAACTTTAATGCGGTCGATGGTCCTGGGCGCTTGGCTGATTTGGCGGCGACCCTGACCACCGCGGATCGCGACGAGATCCAGAGCGTGCTCGCCATCGCCGAAATCCTGCCGCGCATGGAGCGCGTGCTGGTGCTGGTGGCGAAAGAAACCCAGCTCAGCGAATTGAAAAGCAAGATCACCAAGCAGATCGAAGAGAAAGTCAGCGACCACCAGCGCAAATTCTTTCTCAACGAACAGCTCAAGGCAATCAAGCAGGAACTGGGCATTGAAACCGATGATAAAAGTTTGGAAATTGCCGGATTCCGCAAGGTCCTTACCGAAAAGGGCGAGCGCATCGGCGCCGAGGTCCGCAGTGCAATCGAAGACGACCTGCGTAAATTATCCATGCTCGAACCCGCCTCGCCCGAATACGGCGTCACCCGGTCGCGCCTGGAATGGCTGACCGCCCTGCCGTGGGGCGAATATACCACCGACGACCTGAATCTGGCACATCTGCGCGATGGGCTGGACGCCGACCATCATGGCCTGGAAGAGGTCAAGGATCGCATCGGTGAATTTGTTGCCGTGCGCCGCCTGAAAGGCGATCACGGCGGCGGCATTCTGTTACTCGCTGGGCCACCGGGCACGGGCAAGACCTCGGTCGGCGCGTCGATCGCGCGCCATTTGGGGCGAAAATTCTTTCGTCTCTCCCTGGGTGGACTGCGCGACGAGGCAGAAATAAAAGGTCATCGCCGCACCTACATTGGCGCCCTCCCGGGAAAATTGGCCCAGGCTCTGCGCCGCTGCGGCAGCATGAATCCGGTGATTCTGCTGGATGAGATCGATAAGATAACCCGGTCCGTGCAGGGCGACCCTGCCGCCACCTTGCTGGAAGTGCTTGATCCCGAGCAGAATCGCGACTTTCTTGATCACTACCTTGATGTCCGCCTGGACCTGTCGCGGGTGTTGTTCATCTGCACCGCCAACGAAGAAGGCGGTATTCCCGAGCCGCTGCGCGACCGCATGGAAGTCATTCGCCTGGCCGGCTATGTCGAGGCGGAAAAACTTGCCATCGCCACCCGCCATCTGGTGCCCAAGCAGCGTGAACTTCACGGCCTGACCAGTAAAGATATTCAATTCAGTGCGACCGGGTTGCGCCAGCTCATCCGCGGTCACGCGCGCGAGGCGGGCGTGCGCCGCCTCGAACAATTGATCGCCCGCGTCTGCCGCAAGGTCGCGACCAGCAAGGCGACAATCCCGAAAAAGTTCCGCAAAGTCAGCGTCACTCCGCAGACTTTGCCCGACTACGTGGGCAAGCCGCTGATGCGCGACGATGACCTGATGCCGCATGCGGTGCCGGGTGTGGTCACCGGTTTGGCGTGGACCTCCCTCGGCGGTGCCACGCTAGAAATCGAGGCGGTGGCCAGCGCGGTCGAACCGGGCAAGGGCTCGCTTATTTTGACCGGACAGCTCGGCGACGTGATGAAGGAAAGTGCCAGTCTGGCCCGCAGTTATCTGATGAGCCGCGAAAAGCAGTTGGGCATGCCGGACGGCTGGTTGGAAAGCCACCGCATCCATCTCCATCTGCCCGCTGGCGCCACGCCCAAGGATGGCCCCAGTGCGGGGGTCACCCTGACCACGGCCTTATTATCGTTGGCCCTGGGCAAGCCGGTACGCCGACGCTTAGGCATGACCGGCGAATTGACTCTGACCGGGCGGGTCTATCCGATTGGCGGGGTGCGTGAAAAACTGATCGCCGCCAAACGATCGAATCTGACCACCGTCTTGTTGCCCAAGGCCAATCAGCGCGACTACGACGAATTGCCGGACCATGTGCGCAGCGGGCTCGCCGTGCATTTCGTATCGACGATTGACGAGGTCCTGCGCCATGCTGGGCTGATTCGGTAATAGTCACCCGCGCATATCTGCGCCCCCATCCACGGTGATGGTGCTGCCGGTCATAAAGCCAGCGAGATCGCTGAGCAGGAAGAGCGCCGCCGACGCGGGTTCCTCGGGCTTGCCGATGCGGCCTAGGGGCACCTTGGCCCCGACGGTTAATTTGTCTTCTGCGCTCAGCGCGCTGGAAGCCATATCGGTATCGGTCCAGGCGGGGGCCACGCAATTACAGCGGATGCGGTCTGGCGCCAATTCCAGGGCCATCGAACGCATGAACATGATTTGCGCTGCTTTCGACGTGGCATAGGCCGAATAGACCGCCGAGCCGCGCTGGCCCGCGGTCGAACTGAATACCACGATACTGCCGCCGCCCACATCCCGCACAGCGGGGCGACGCAGGCTGGGCACAGCCGCCTGCACGGCGAGAAACGTTCCCCGCACATTCACCGCCATGGTGCGGTCCCAGAATGCCGCGGTCATCGTGTCCAGCGGGGCCGGCTCAAAGATCCCGGCAGTGATGACGATGCCGTGCAATTCGCCCTGGGCGGCAATGGCTGCATCGACCACGCGCTGGGCCTCGCCCTCGACACAAATATCGCCGGGATAGGCGGCGGCAGCGCCACCCTGGGCGCGAATTCCCTGCACCACGCTGTCGGCAGCAGCGGCACCGCTCCGATAGCCGATGCTGACCCGACCACCGGCCTGGACTATCAATCGCGCGGTCGCGGCTCCGATACCGCGCGACCCGCCGAAAATGAAATAATGACGATTATCAAGCTGGATCATGAAAGACGTCCCCGGGATAACGGATTGCAAAGAAAGCGACCATCAGACAAAAGCCTCAGCCGTAGGCACCAATCGAGTGGCCGCCGATCATGCGCCGCTGACGTGGATTGCAGGCTGCGACCACGGTCGGATTATAGCGAAATTCCAGATAGGGCGGAAAGCGCTGGGCCATCCCACGGCGCCCGTAATGCACTTGAAGCAGATAACGGGTGCGATCCGTGGTCACATTCTTGGATCCGCTGTGCCAGATTTCGCTGCGAAATAGCAGGGCGTCACCTTCGCCGCACCACACCGGCTGGGCTTCACGGCCATTCCAGCTCTTTTGGTCACCGCCCATGAACCCGACATGGATGTCTTTGGGTTTTTCCTGACTCGGTCCGCGACCGGATTTATGCGAACCCGGCACCACCCAGGTCGGGCATAGATCCGCATCGGTATCCTGGAGATAAAAATGCAGGGTCTCCAGAAAGACCGGCAAGACGACACGGCCAGAGATGAGCAATTCCTCATCCATAGGCACAAAGAGTTGATCGATGTGCATCCCCCAAATCCCCGCTCCGGGTGGGGTACGCCACGCACTCATGCCGATGATATGGCAGTCACCGCCCTGCAGGTTTTCCACCGCGTCGATAATCCCCGCTTGATCGATGAATTGCAGCCAGAAAGGGTCACGGTTGAATACCACTTTATGATGATCGATGCCGACCCCTTTGCCGTTGTCATCCCCAAAGGGGAAATCGAGGGCATCAATTTTCGCCCGGACCTGGGCGCACAGCTCGGGCGTCAGCACCTGGGGCATAAAGGCATAGCCCTCTTCGCGCAAACCACTGACGATGCCCGGCACATCATGCTGGCTGGTGCGGGCCAGGGTGTAGGTGGGGGCAGGGGTCGCCGGGGAGTCCAATGGCGAAGGAGGTGCGGGCTGAGTCGGGGTCGGTGAAATCAGAGTGGCAGACATGGAGAATTTCCGGGTAGGTTACTCTCAGAATAACCCTGAGGAATCTGCTTTGCTCGCAGTACCCACGGTAGAATCCGGACAGATTCCGGGTCGCATCTGGGGCCGCTGGGCCTAGTCTGCGTATATGGCCCCGGTTCCCCGCCTGCTCTTCTCCAACTATGGCGACCTCGCCTTTCCCGTCGCGGTGGTCCCCGCTGGACCCGGCGCCGCGGGCGAACATTGCCACGAATTCTACGAACTCGTGTACGTCCGGCGCGGCGGTGGCACCAATATCATTGAGAGCCACCCCTATCCGATGCTGCCCGGCGATTGTTTTTTAATGCGCCCCGAAGACCGGCATGCCTACGGCGGCCCGGCCGATTTCGGTATCGTCAATGTGCTCTTTCTGCCCGCAGTCTTTTCCGCCGAAGATTGGCAACGCCTGCTCGACCTGCCGGGCCTGCGCGCTTACCTGGAACCGGGCCGCCATCGTGCCCCGCATAAATTAACCTTGGTTCCCAGCGACGCCCGCCGCGCCGAATCCTGCTGCGACCGCTTGATTGCCGAATTAGCTCCCGACGCCACCGGACCGGGCCGCCACCTGCTGGCCCGCGCCGCGTTGACCGAATTGCTGGTCGTCATCAGCCGCGCCTCCGCCGCCTACGGCGGCCTGCCCGCCCACGAACACAGCAGCGATGATAATCCCATCGCCGAAGCCCTGACCATTCTGCACCGTGAATTCCGCAACCCACTTACCGTCACCGAACTCGCCGACGCCGTCGGCCTGACCGCCAACTGGTTCGGCGAACGCTTCAAAGCCGCCACCGGCATGACCGTGCACGACTACCTCGCCCGCCTGCGCATCGAAGCCGCCCGCACCACCCTGGAAGAAGACGACCACGACATCACCAGCGTCGCCCTCGCCGTCGGCTACGACGATCCCAGCTATTTCGCGCGCATTTTTCGCCGACACACCGGGATCACGCCGCGGGCGTATCGGCAACGGGTGCGCGGGGGGTAAAGCATTGTGCACGAGAACGGAATTGTTGAATTAAGAAAATAGATTTCCGATCCGTTAAATTTATTTTTACCTTCTCCTCGCCGCGTGCCGTTAATTCCAGAAAAATCTTCCGAAAATTATCTACGTCTAATGGATGTCGAAATCCGGCGATATGTACAACATCCCTCGCGTCTTTATAGACTCGCTCTGTCTTTTTGTTGCCATTCATATTTCAAAGTCCCGATACTGTCAGAGATGGAGGAATAAAACGGCTATACGGCTGCTGGCGCCGCAGCTGTACACTCGAAAGTTCGACGCCATTAAGAAGTTTATCGACATTTATTACTGTCCGTTTTAGTGGTTAAGTAAGTCCGTCATTGTTCGTTTATGTCACAATCGAACCCGATATGGGTCGATTTGAGTGACGTCATAAACGCTGGGTTGCTTAGAACGCTAGCAGAAAATCCTTTGGTATCTTTTGGAGATAGGCACCAACAATCACCACTCTCCATACTGGCTAAAACCGATTCATGGAATTGATAGGTACAGCGCAGTTGAATAATAACATCTTCGCCATCTTCGCTTGTTATAATCTGTCTGGTAAGATCAACGGATGAGTGCCGCCCCTTCCCCCAATCAAAAATACCCCACTGGAATAGTAGCATATCTCCATCTGCATCTAGGTCAGTGCCCTTCAAGCGCGTGTCGCTGTACCTATCGATAACATATTGATAGACTTCGGCCATTCCGCTTTTCTTCGCAAGAGTGTGCAGTTGACGATGTAGTTTAAGTAAGCTCATAAACTTCCTAACGTAATGCTAAAATGGCCAGTGGGCGACTGAGCATAGCTTGCCGGACCTGCATGCCATTCCATCATAGAGTTGGGGACATACGCTACCTAATGTCGGTCACACTGCCTCTTAAAGGATTATGATCGAGCCCCCTGTCGGCCCAATGTATCATTTGTCTGTTCATCGCCTTGCCCTCACCTTGTTCGTCCAATAAATATTTTATTGCAAACTCACCGACGCGATTCAGGGATAGTTGCGCATTAGACATGTGCCACATCTCTTTCGCCTTACGCAGCTCCAGTTGAACTATGAATGGAACTGATTCCAGCGGCGGAGTTTGGAGCGTCCATGACGAGACCATGCTATTTCTATTTTGAGCAATCGAATGTTTCGAACTTCTTCAGCGTGTCGTGAATGTCTGGTCTATGGATACAGCTCCTTTGAATGCATTCGAACACCCTGTACGGATCACACCCATATATGCCGCTCGTCCAAGACGGGCTGAATGCAATCAAGGCCAGTTCATTGTTTTTCATTCGACCAATGTCGATGACGCAGGATGGCGGGATGTTATCCTTGCATTCTTGCGCTACTTGGGTGGCCAACGAAACAATGTCATCAGGAGTTGGCGGAATACAGCCATCATCACCTATATACTTTTTATCCATAATATAGGGGCTGGTCGCCACGACTACCCCATCCAATACGAAATGTCTGTATTCGTCAGTAAATTCAACGACATCGCTCACGAGAGCCGTGTCGTCCGGATACGAACTTATGTAATCTGACAATCCATCATGTCCTTCGTACACCCCTGCCCTGAAGAATTTCTGGTCGGCTGGCTTTAAGAAAGCGGGGAATTCTTGCCGCGGAATATCGGATACTTTTATGTGCCGAACCCTACGCTTCGTCACTGAATGCGGGGCAGAAGAAAGTGCGGATTCCAGCGGTCGCAATATGACCATGTTTGAGTTTTGACTGACGTATTCTGCCAGTAATCCCTCGCAATAGACGGCGAGCTCCTGGGCCATGCCCCATTCCGATTTATTCGTTGTCGTTAATCTATGCACCGCATATCCCAATGCCCTAGCTACATTTTCTATGATTTTTGAATCTTTGGTGATTCTGTTTGATAGCACCATCGTCTTCATCGTTTTCCCTTACGTACATATGTTTGAAATTTAACAATATTATATGGCAGACGGCTGTCTAACCACTGTTGGCAAACCATTCCGCCTAATCCCTATTCGCATGTCCCCACTCCTATGCCGCAGTCCTGCTCCCCGCCACATACTATGTCAACGACGCCCATGTACCTTTCCCCGGCTCCTGCCCCTGCATACGAAAAAACCCGGCGCCACCGGCACCGGGTTCCTTCATTGAATAGCTAACTTCTGATAGTATCAGCGCTTAGCCGCGCCCGACGTGGCGAAGCAGCCCATTTCAGCAATAAAGCTCTTGGCTTTATTGTCGACGTCGGCGGTGGTGACGAGCCAGCCGGTGACTTTTTGGCCGGGGTAGCGTTGTTGGAGTTTGTCGCGCAGGTCGATGAAGGCTTCGCCGTCTTTGGGCGAGATCTTGCTGGTGCGGCGCTTGATGTCGACGAACCAGACGTCTTTGCGGCCGCGGGCGAGGACGATGCGGGCGGTGCCTTCGATGCCGTAGAGTTTGACCGGGACGGCTTCGACGCTCTGGAAGACCGGCAGACGGGTTTCTGTTTCACGGTCGACCACGTCACCAGGGAGCGGATGGCCCGCGCGCAGCAGGCGAATGATGGCTTCTTCGGTGGCTCGGACGCTGACGGTCATGCAGGCTCCTCTATATTGGCAGTTGAAAATGGTCGGGGTCGTTGATGAGCAACGCTCCGGATTGGGGGACCCCCTTGCGTGGGGGAAGTCAGATGCTAGCGACATTTCCTTGGGGGACAAGCCACCCTCAGTTACAGCTGCGGCAGCGCGAGCGGATGATCAGTGAGGAGACGAGCCACATCCGCAGCCCTTTCAAGTTAAGTGCTTGCGCGTGAAAGGTTTCGGTAAGGTGTTTGCTGGGGTCGAGGTCGTTTAGGCCCGTGCATTTTTAGAACCTGAGGGGTCCCTTTACAATCGTTCGAGCGACCCAGAGGGTCGCGTACCGGGGGGAATCCCCGGAGCGTCGTTGGGGGCAGGGGCGCAAGCTTCATCAGGGGACAGGCGCCAGCGGGTGTACGGTCCCCGACTGGCGCCTGTTTGGCAGTTGGCTGGCTTAGGGCCGGGCCAACTGCTTGGCCAGGGCCTGATAGCGGTCGACCAAGGCGGCGACTTGGCCGTCGGCCAAAAGGCGACGGGCACGTTCAACACCGGGGCCGTCGATGGCGGGCAGGCGGCCGTCCCACAGGTCAAACGCGATGCCGGCATTGATGGCGACCATGTCACCGATGGGCCCGGTGTCGTCGCCTTCGACAAGGCGACGGAAAATGGTCGCATTTTCCGTCGCTTCCCCGCCGGGGAGTTCTTCGTGTTCCAGATCGGGATGCAGCGGCGCCAGGGAACCCTCTAAAGTGCCCCGAGCATCGCTGATCAGATAGCGGGTAGGTCCGGTGATCGATGCTTCGTCGATGCCGGGGCCGCCCCAGACCACGCAGGCGCGACGCACGCCCAAGAGTCGCACTGCTTCGGCGATAACCCGACCTGAACGTTCGTTGATCACACCGATAATCTGCTGCACCGGGCGGGCCGGATTGGCGAGAGGCCCAGCGAGATTGAAAATCGTCCGTCGCCCTGCGGCTTTACGATATGGCGCTACCACGGATACGGCGGGATGCACACTGCGCGCGAATAAAAAGCACAAATGACATTCGCGCTGCAAGCGCACCAGCGCGTCGGGATCGTGATTGAAAGGGATTTCCAAGGCATCGAGTAAATCGAAACTGCCATTGGCGCGGGCCGAACCGCGATTGCCGTGTTTAGCGACAGCAACGCCGCCGGCGGCAAGGATGAAAGCGACAGTCGTGGACACGTTGAATCGAGTCAGCCCCGATCCCCCCGTGCCGCAGACATCCATGGTGTCGTGAGGAAACGCGAGGGGCGCGGCGCGCCCAAGAAGCCCGCGGACAAAGGCCGCCACTTCGATGCCTGTTTCGCCACGTTCGGCGAGACTGACCAAGAGGCTGGCGCCTTCTTCGGCCTGGAGCCGCCCAGACATGAGTACGTCCAGGAAGCTGGTACATTCGGTGGCGTCCATGCCCCCGGGGCGACGGACCAGGTTCCGTGCCGCTTCGAGTGTGAGTCCCATGGCGGCGCACCGTAACGACGCAAATGCTGACCGCCACACCTGCTGTGGCTTTAGCGCCCTAGGCGATGACCGTAAAAACCAACATCAGCGCAGCGCGACCCCGACTGGGCAATGGTCGCTACCCAGAATGTCCGCGTGAATAGTGGTATCGGCGACCCGGCTGACCAAGCCGGGACTGACCGTGCCGTAATCGATGCGCCAACCGACATTGCGCGCGCGGGCGCCACCGCGAGCCGTCCACCAGGTGTACGCTGCTGCCAGATCGGGATTCCGCTCGCGAAAAACATCGTGGTAACCGAGCCCCAAATAGCGGGTGAGCCAGGCGCGTTCTTCGGGCAAATACCCAGCGCTGGTTTCATTTTCTTTGGGCCGGGCGAGATCAATGGGTTGATGCGCAATATTATAATCGCCAAGTAACAGGGTCTCGCGACCCGCCGCGCGATGACTGGCAAGGAAACGCTCCATCGCCGCGCAAAAGCCGAGTTTATACGGCAAACGTTTGCCGCCATCTTGGCTGTTGGGAAAATAAGCACTAATAATGACCAAGGTTCCAAATCGCACCGTCAGCACGCGGCCTTCAATGTCATAGTCGCTATCGCCGAGACCTTCGATGATCTCGTCCGGCTGATCGCGGGTGATCATCGCCACGCCACTGTAGCCCGGGCGTTCGGCAGAATGCCACACGGCATGCCAGCCATCGGGTTCGAGCACGTCGGGATCTAACTGTTCGGGCTTAGCCTTGGTCTCTTGCAAAGCGATGACGTCGGCGCCGGGAATCACCTGCCACGGTAATTGCTCTTTACGCTGCACGGCGCGGATGCCGTTGACGTTCCAGGTGAAACAGCGCATGCAGGGGCTCCTCGGTCGTCGTTGTCGGGGCGTGCGTGCGCATGCAAGCGGCGACAGATCGCGGGGCTCTGCGGCGAGAGGCTGTAACGGACTATTTCAGAAAGGGTGGACATGGCGAGTTCCTTGCCAGGATGCCGTCCGGAGTCCCGCTATGTCCTTGTTCATCTTCGCGATTTTGCTCGCCCTCGCCGGCCTTGTTCTGCTGGCGGTTCCACTTTTGCTGCCCAATCGCCTCCTGGGTTTGGCGGCAGGGGTGCTAGCCTTGGTCCTCTCCTTGGGTTTCCTTGCGCTTTCTACGGCGATTTATGTAGATGATGATAAGGGTGGTATCGTGGTGCGTAAATTCGGTCCGGACCTGCCGACGAATCGCATTGTTGCCGTGAACGGCGAAAAGGGTCCCCAAGCCAAGGTGCTTGGGCCGGGCTGGCATTTTGGCTACTGGCCGTGGCTGTATGACCTCAAGCTCGAACCGACGATTACGATCGAACAGGGTTATATGGGCGTAGTCGGCGCGCTCGATGGCGAACCCCTACCTGCTAATGAGATTTACGCCGCCAAGTGGACGTCGGCCGAGGACATGCTGGACGGGGAAAAATTTCTCGCCACCGGCAAAGGCCAGCGCGGCCCCCAGCTCACCGTGCTGACGCCCGGTCGTTATCGCTATAATACGCGGTTATTCACCGTGGTTTCGGAGCCGGTGTTGACCGTCGATGTCGGCGAAGTCGCGGTGGTCAAATCAAATACTGGCCAGGAATATGTGCCCACCGCAGCCGATGCGGCCTTTACCGTGAATGGAACTCCGCTGGTGCCAGAGGGCTATCGCGGCATCTGGCGCACTGCGATCACCCCCGGGCAAAAATATCTGCATCCCGGCGCGTACAGCGTGACCAAGGTCCGTACCACCAACCGTACCTATACCTATCAGAAAAAAGATTGGGCGATCCGGGTTCGTTCCAAAGACGGCTTTACCTTTCCCATCGACGTCCGCGTCGCAGTGTCGATTTCTGCCGCCGATGCCCCACACCTGGTCGCCCTGCTCGGCAATCCCGATGCCGTCGTTAAAGATGATCAGGAAGATGAAACCATCAGCGTGCTCGAAGCGCGCATCATTTTACCCTTGGTGCGGGCGGTATTCCGCAACGTCGCCGAAGGCATGAATGCTTTGCAGTTCGTCAATTCGCGCAGCAAAGTCGAATCCGATGTCACCGCTGTGGTGCGGACTGAATTGTCGCGCAATAAACTGGCCAGCGATGGTGTGTTCATCGGCAATATCGATCTTGACGAAACCGAAGCCGGGAAACAGTTGCTGTCTACCCAGACCGAGCGCGAAGTGGCGATCAATCAAGAGGCCACCTTCAAGCAAAAGCGCGCCGCTGAGGAATCCCGAGCCCAGTTCATTCTGGCCCAGGAAGAAGCTGAACAGCAGCGCAATCTCGCTCAGGCCAAGTATATGGTCCTGGTCAAAGAGCAGGAAGCCAAAGCCCGCGAAGCGCAAGCCGTCGGTGAAGGCCGCTTCATCGAAATTACCGCCCTGGCGCGCAAGACCGCCTATGAGCAGATGGCCAGTGCCATTGGCGCTCCCGGCGTGGTCACCCTGGAAATGCTCAAGCTGATCTCGGAAGGTAAGATCGAGATCACCCCGCAGGTGATGGTCACTGGCGGCGGCACCGTGTCGGATGCGCTGATGGGGACGATTCTCCAGCAAACGGTCGGCGGCCCGAAGAAATAAGGCCCTGCCCCGGTTGCGGGGCTTGCTCGGTCCGTATTCTGAGCACTGCGCGGTGCTGACACCGCGCAGATCCCCGTGCTGCCGCTGGTGCGCAGCCATTTCCCCGCTGTGCCCTCTATGACCATACGCCCCGTCCGTTTGACTTCCCAGGTTCGTATCGGTGGGCCACAGCCGGTGCTGATCATGGGGCCGTGCGTCATCGAATCGCAGGCGCACTGCCTGAAATTGGCGCGGGCGTTGAAAACACAGGCTGAGCGCTTTGGTTTTCCCCTGGTGTTCAAAGCCAGTTTTGACAAGGCCAATCGGTCTTCGGGGAAAAGTTTTCGCGGAGTCGGCTTGGACGAAGGCCTACGCATTCTTGCCGCGGTCAAGGCGGCCACCGGCTTGCCGGTGACCACTGATGTGCACGAAACCGCGCAGGTGGCGGCGTTGGCCAAAGTCGTGGATCTGCTGCAGGTGCCGGCATTTCTCTGCCGGCAAACTGATCTGATCGAAGCCTGTGCGCGCAGCGGTTGCGCCACCAGCGTGAAGAAGGGCCAGTTCATGGCCCCAGGCGATTGTGAAAATATTGTTCGTAAATTCCACGCCGCTGGCGGAACGCGGCTGGTGCTGATCGAACGCGGCACCACGTTTGGCTATCATAATCTGGTCGTCGATTTCCGTGGTCTGCCACAGATGCGCGCTTTGGGCGTGCCGGTAATTTTCGACGGCACCCACGCGGTGCAGTCGCCCGGTGGCCTGGGCCATGCGAGTGGCGGCGATGGGCGCTTTGCGCCGCCGTTGATCCGCGCTGCATTAGCCGTTGGTTGTGAAGGGATTTTCATGGAAGTGCATGATAATCCGGATCAGGCGCCGTCAGATGGCCCCAATATGATTCCACTGCGGGATTTGCCGAAGGTGCTGCGGGATATGCGCGCGATTCATGATGCGCTGGGGAGGCCGGGGTTGCCGGTGCGTTCTGCGGGGCCCGGCACGAGCAAGCGCAGCAAAACCTAAAAGCGCTGACAAGCGCTCAGCGCTATCGGCGCGCTATGGCCCTTTGCTGCCGCAAATCGTTGCGCACTGCATCGGGTAGGCCCGCCAATCGCAATCCAGCAGCGTCCACTGCAAGGCGAGCACAAGATTGAAATTCGCGGGGTACCCAGCGGCGCGAATCATGCACACCGTCGCCATCACTCCGGCCTGACGCAGAGCTTCACGCAAATCGATTCCCACCGCCTGCAACCAGACCTGGGATATCGGCCCCACATTGCGAAGTGGGACTTGCCGGCATCAGTCGTGCGAAAGCCCGGCCGTACAGGCGAACGTGGTGGTGCTGGAATAGCGCACGCCGTCGATGTCTTGCAATTCTTCGGCACTCACCGCTTCTTCCAGGGCGACGGCAATCTGGTAGACGCCGGTGTCCGGGAGGATTGCCGAACCCTTGCCGTCGTTGCCAAGAGTGATCTCGGTGTCGCCGGTAAAACCCAGGCGGGTCATTTTCACCGTCACAGAATAGGTTTTTACAGGGAGCGGTTCATTGCGGAATTTGACCAGGAAGGGCATCGTGCTGCCAGCGACCATGGTGGTCGGGTCGGCTAGTAGAATGACTTCGAGCTCCAGCCCCATTTCTTGGTCGGCGGGCATGCCGGTGGTGTCGCCAACACTGACCACGGTCTTGGCGAATTGATTGGTGCGCCGACTGGTGATGACCTCGACGCCTTCAGGAATGCCGTCTTTGCCGACCAACAGAAATTTGGTGCGGTCGCCATCATGGAAACTGGTATAGATGTACGGCTTCAGGGCGGCGCCGGCGACATAGCGCCCCGCCACCGTCGGCGCGATCTGGGTCGCCAAATAACCGCCCTGGGGACCTGGTTCCAACGGGGTGACGACGCCGTCGGGCCCGCAGATCAGCATGCGGTCGACCTGGGCGCGCGTGAGCTGGTCATCGACCGGCATCGAGTGGCCCCAGCCATACAAAATGCTGAACGGATGCGGCGTGTCGTGATCTTCGCCCTGCATGTCGATAATGTAACTGCTGCTGAACAACCACAGGGTGTGGGCAGGTAAAGTGGCGGTCAGGATCAGGACTAGGATGACGGCGAGGTAGCGCATATTGGGCACTATTGTCGAGCGATTTGGTACACAACTGGTTTCATGGAAGTGAATGGCCGGAATTCTTACCTGACGATAGACTGGTCCCGTTTTGTTTCCATCAACAGGGAGGTTCGCCTGACCCAGCCAACGACAAAGCCCCCAGATTGCTCTGGGGGCTTGTCATTTCCTGCTGTGAAACGCAGCTGGTTCAGGCGTCGTAGTACAGCGCGAACTCATAGGGGTTCGGGCGCAGCTTGAGGGGTTCGACCTCATTAGCGCGCTTGTACGACAGGTAGCTTTCCAGCATTTCCTCGGTGAACACGTCACCGGCGGTGAGCCAAGCCTTGTCGCCTTCCAGCTCTTCCATGGCCTGCTCGAGACTCTTGCAGGTGGATGGAACGCTGGCGAGTTCCTCGGGCGGCAGATCGTAAATATTCTTATCCAGGGGTTTGCCCGGATCGATCTGATTTTTGATGCCGTCGATCGAGGCCATCAAAAGGGCAGCCATGACCAGGTAGGGGCTGCCAGCGGAATCGGGGCAACGGAATTCGAAGCGACGCGCCGCATCGCCATTGACGTGCGGAATGCGGATCGAGGCCGAACGGTTATTGGCCGAATAGGCCAAGTTCACCGGCGCTTCGTAACCCGGCACCAATCGGCGATAGCTGTTGGCCGAGGGGTTGGTGAACGCCTGGATCGAACGGCCGTGCTTGAGAATACCACCGATGGCCCACACCGCTTCTTGCGAGAGCTTGGCGTAATGGTTGCCGGCGTAGATATTCTTGTTGCCCTTCCAAATCGAGCTATGGACATGCATGCCTGAACCATTGTCGAAGAACAAGGGCTTGGGCATGAACGTTGCCGTTTTGCCGTGCTGGAAGGCGGTGTTCTTGACCGCGTACTTGTACTTGTGCACCAGGTCCGCGGCGCCGATCGCGTCACTATACTTGATACCGATTTCACACTGGCCGGGCGACGCGACTTCGTGGTGATGGAGATCGACCTCAATGCCCATGGTCTCCATGTGCGTGGTGATCTCGGAGCGGATATCCATCAGGGTGTCTTGCGGGCTGACCGGGAAGTAGCCGTGTTTATGGCGGATCTTGTGGCCCAGATTGATGCCATCATCGCGGCCGGTGTTCCACGGCGCTTCTGAGGAATCGATGCTGTAGAATGCCTCGTTGGGGTTCGACGCATAGCGGATCGAATCGAAGATAAAGAATTCCGGCTCAGGGCCGAAATAAGCGACGTCGCCGATGCCACTGGACTTCAAATACTGCAACGCCTTGTAGGCGATGGAGCGCGCATCTTTGTCGTAGCGCTTGCCGGTGCGGGGATCATAGACGTCACCAAAGAAGCAGATCGTGGGCTGTTCACGGAAAGGGTCGATGAATGCAGAACCCGGATCGGGTTTGATGTTCATGTCCGACTTTTCGATGCCCTGCCAGCCGCGGATCGACGAACCATCGAAGGGCAGCCCTTCTTCGAACAGATCGGCGGTCAGGCGCCGAGCCGTGATGGTAAAATGATGCAAAGTGCCGAAAAGATCGCCGAACATAATGTCGACGTATTTGGCGCCATGATCCTTGGCGAGTTGGAGGGCATTGGCAACGCTCATGATATCTCCGAGGGGCTGCACCGGATTGGTGCGGGATGGGGTGGACAGAGGCTAGAGGGCCCCCCCTGGGTGCAAGGGGCCGAAAATGTTTCGTCGAGCAGCAGTTGCAAAGAGCACCGCAGCGCGCACCTGTCGTGCAGGTCAAGCGTGCGGATCAAGCGTGCAGTTTAGATCGCTTCTTGGCCGCGTTCGCCGGTGCGGATGCGGATGCAATCTTCGAGGGGCAGGATGAAAATCTTGCCGTCACCGACTTTACCTTCTTCGCCGGTCCGCGCGGCCTTGAGAATCGCTTGCACGGTCGGTTCAACGAATTCTTCGTTGACCGCGATCTGGATCTTGACCTTACGCAGCAGGTTGACCGTATATTCGTGACCACGGTAAATTTCGGTGTGGCCCTTTTGGCGGCCGAAACCCTGGACGTCGCCGATGGTCATGCGTACGACCTCGACTTCGTTGAGGGCCTCTTTGACTGCTTCCAGTTTGGACGGTTGAATGATGGCTTCGATCATCTTCATGGGAAAATCCTTCGCTCAGGGGTGGGAATGTTCGGGGGCCGGGAAACGGCGTCCAGTCGGTTCAGGTGGAATGGTAGGCGTCTTCGCCATGGAGGGAGAGATCCAGACCGCGGTTCTCGACTTCGGGCGTGACGCGCAGACCCATGGTCAGGTCGATAGCTTTCAGCACGACGGCAGTCGCCACTCCGGACCACACGATGGTGATCAGGACGGCTTTCGTCTGCACCCACAACTGGGTGAGCACGGAGTAGTCGCCACCCTTGGTGCCGCCCAGGGCCGCCGAGGCCACCACCGCCGTCATCAACGCGCCCGCGATACCACCGACACCGTGCACGCCAAAAGCATCAAGGGCGTCATCATATCCGCCCCATTTCTTGAGGGTGGTCACGCCAAAGAAACACACCGCGCCAGCGACCGCACCCATCAGCAGGGCGCCCATGGGGCCGGCAACATCCGCCGCAGGCGTGATCGCGATCAGACCAGCAACCGCGCCAGAGATAGCGCCCAACAGGGAGGGCTTCCCGTGACGAATCTGCTCACAGACAATCCACGCCAGCAGCGCGGCAGCGGTGGCGAGATGCGTCGATAGCATCGCCGCACCCGCTTTGCCATCCGCAGCCAGGGCGGAACCGGCATTAAAACCGAACCAACCGATCCACAGCATGCCCGCGCCGATAGCGGCCAGGACCAGATTATGCGGTTTCATCGGCGTCTGCGGATAGCCGACGCGCTTGCCGATCATGATCGCGGCAACCAGGCCGGCGATGCCCGCATTAATGTGCACCACGGTGCCGCCGGCGAAATCCAAGACGCCCCAATCCCAGTAGAGAGCGCCAGGGCCCGACCACGCCATGTGGCAAATCGGCAGATACACCACGGTGAACCACAGCCCGGTGAACAGCATCATCGCCCAGAATTTCATGCGTTCGGCAAACGCGCCGACAATCAAAGCGGGGGTGATGATCGCGAAGGTAAGTTGAAACATAACGAAAATGGTGGCCGGAAAAGTCTGCCCAGCGAGCACCGTGTCGGGCGTGATGCCATTCAGAAACAGATGCTTCCCACCGCCAATGAAGGATGCCAAGGTGGTCACCCCGCCTTCCATGCCGGTAGTGTCAAAGGCAAGGCTGTAGCCATAGATGACCCACAGCACTGAAACCAGACCGGCGGAACCAAAACAGGCCATCAGGATTGAGAGCACATTTTTGCTGCGCACCAGGCCGCCGTAGAACAGGGCTAGGCCAGGCAGAGTCATGAACAGGACCAAGGCGCTGGCAACCAACATCCACGCGGTATTGCCGCTATCGATGACCGGAGCGATGGCCGAAGCCACCTCTTCAGCCCCACACAGCCCCATCCCGATCAGGAGCAGGGCAAAAATACTGAGAATGGACACACGCATGAGGACTCCAGCGACTGGGGTGGAAGGCCCATCCAAGCGCAGTTCGCTCCAAAAGTGCTGCGTGACGCTACAGTGCATGTGTAAGTAATGACGTGGCAGGTGTTAACACGAAGAAACCGGATGTGGGCCTGGGCTTTTCCAAGCACTTTTCGCCCACTTTTTCAGCACGAGAGGCGGGCGCACTTGCTTAACGAGTAAACAAATGCGCCCGCATCGAGCAGGCCTTTGCTGGCTTCAGATGGCGTCCGAACCGCGTTCGCCGGTTCGGATGCGCACACAATCGTCAAGCGGCATGATGAAGATCTTGCCGTCGCCGACTTTGCCGCCGTCGGCCGAACGGGCAGCGCCAAGAATGGCCTGCACGGTCGGTTCGACGAAGGTTTCGTTGACCGCAATTTCGAGTTTGACCTTGCGCAGCAAGTTCACGGTATATTCGTGGCCGCGGTAGACTTCGGTATGCCCTTTCTGGCGGCCGAAGCCCTGAACGTCGCTGACGGTGAGGCGGATAACCTCGACCCCGTTAAGGGCCTCTTTGACCGCTTCGAGTTTGGCAGGTTGGATAATGGCGATGATGAGTTTCATGGTGTCCTTTCGCTGTCACGTGTGAGCGGGCAGGCCCGGCCGGGGACATTCCCGACCGGGCTGCGTCGCCCTCAGTGGCCGGCGGCCTCCGGGAAATGGTAGGCCGGCGTGCCGTGTTCGCCGATATCCAGGCCTTCGGTCTCTTCTTCGGCGCTGACGCGCAGGCCGCCGCAGATGACCTTGATGATCATCGCTGTAACCCCGGCAAAGACGATACAGGCGACGCCGTAGGCAATGATACCCGTGATCTGGATACCGTATTCGCCGTTGGTGAAGGCCACGGCTAGGGTACCCCAGATGCCGCACACCAAATGCACCGACAGAGCGCCGACCGGATCATCGATCTTGAGCTTATCGAACATCAGCACTGCGAAGTAGACGATGATACCCGAGGACAGACCGATGAAGATCGCCATCATCAGCGAGCTCATGTGCGCCGAGGCAGTGATACCGACCAGACCAGCGAGCACCCCATTGAGTGCCATCGACAGATCGGGCTTCTTGGTCACCACCCACGAGGTCATCGCGGCAGCGAAACCACCCATCGCGGCAGCCATGCTGGTGGTGACCAAGACATAGCTGACGTCGCCAGCCTGGACCGACAGCACCGAGCCGCCGTTAAAGCCGAACCAGCCGAGCCAGAGCAGGAACACGCCGATGGTCGCCAAGGGCAGATTCGAAGGCAGCACCGGACGCACTTGGCCATCTTTGCCGTATTTGCCGCTGCGCGGACCGAGGATGAGGATCGCAACCAAGGCGCCCCAACCACCAACGCTGTGGACCAGAGTCGAACCGGCGAAGTCGGTGAAGCCGGCATCGGACAACCAGCCAGCGCCCCAGTGCCATGAACCCACCACTGGGTAGAGAATAGCGACGTACAGGCTCACAAAGACCAGGAACGGGCCCAGCTTGATGCGTTCAGCAACCGCCCCAGAAATGATCGTCGCGGCGGTGGCTGCGAACATACCCTGGAAAAGGAAGTCAGTGAACCAGGTGTAACCTGGGTTATAGTTGGATGTCATATTGGCCAAGTAGGCCACTGGGTCGGTCAGATCGACACCGATACCGGTGAAGGAGAAGGCAAACCATCCAGGGATGAACCAATTGTCCCCCGGATACATCGTATTGAACCCGACGAAGGCATAGGTCAGCAGGCCAATGCACACGATCATTACATTCTTGAACAGAATGTTGACGGTGTTCTTGGACTGACAGAGACCGGTCTCCAAGGTCGAAAAGCCCAGATGCATGATGAACACCAGCGCGGTTGCCAGCATCATGAACAGGTTCGAGGTGGTGAAGAAGGAGTTGCCGTCGACCAGACCCTTGATGGAAGAGATCAGGTCAGCGGCAATGGTTTCATCCCAGGGGTATCCTTCTGTAGTCGCGTCGTACGCTTCAACGGCAGCCATCTGGTCCGCCGTTAGTTCGACGCCGAATGCGGACAGGGCGCCCTTGAAGGACGTATCCTCCTCGGCTGTAGCTGCCTCGGCAGGTGCAGATTCTTCAACGGCAATAGCCAGAGGCTCAGCCGCAATAGGGGTTTCGGAAGCGGCTGGAACCGCGGGCTCTTCGGCATACACGGACACGCCGGTGCCGGCGAGTGCGAGGACGCCAAGGAGGGAAATGAGTAACCGCATGCGGGGACCTTTCTCAGGGATGGATCATGGGCGAGAGACAGAAGTCCCAGGGCACATGGCGCTCCGGATCGGATAACTACGTCAATGGTCTTCCCAAGTGCAGTTATTATAGAATGTTGTGCATTACTAAGGCAGTCGATGGTTTTTATGCTATTCCATCAATGTTGCGCAGTGCAGCACTCAACGCTGCTTAAAAATTGATCGGGTGTAATGCGACGATGCAGCGCGCCAGATGATGCATCTGGGTCGTGTAGCGTGCGTCGTGTAGCCAGGCAGGCAGCCAGGCAGCCAGGCAGCCAGCCAGCTGGGGTGGCAGCATGGATGATGAAGCAATCAGGCAGGGGCGATGATCGGGGAATCCAACCATCGCCCGTTCTCGAGCCACGCGGAGAGTGGCGTTCCCAGGCGATGCACGGGGGCACGGCATTGCTGACGATCACCTCAATTCGACTCGCACTGGAATACTAGTTATCCTCGGCATCCTCGCTAAGCCCGGCTGGCCCTTATACCTGTGTCGCCAACGCTACTGACACACGGGGGCCCGCCCCCTGAGTGGTGCGATTGTGAGCCTGGGTGTGCTGCCTAACGTCGGCCCCGCACGCATTCCCGGAGAGGCCTGCATCCCATGAGTGATTCGGATACGCCCGGCTGGTTACAGGGGCTGATCATTGTCTTTGGTTGCACCTCGGTGCTAACCTTCGGCCTCTTCCTGTACCAGCACAGCGAAGACTCGGCTCTGTTCGAGCACTACCGCGACCTGGTCAACGAACGCGATGAGCTCCGCCTCATCGTGCCGCGCCTGGAAAGCCAGAAGCCGGTCTTGGACATGGCCATCGTCAGCCGTCGCAATGAATTGCGCACCCTGCGTGAGTCCGAAGAACAAACCAAGCAGGACGTGGATCGCCTGGTCGGCTCGGCCTCGGTCAAAGCGCAGGCCATCGCGACCTTGGCCCAGAATGAAGGCAAACGCTATCAGCAGCTGCTCACCGATGCTCGTGATCGCCGCCTAGAGCTGCATCAAGAAGAAGACCGCGCCCTGGCTCTTGAACGCGATCTGGACGAGCGCCGCCTGCGCGCCCGCGAACAACTCGAAATCCTCTCGCGCGAGCTGGAAACCCTCCGTCGCACCGCCCGCAACCAGGACTCCGTCCTGACCAAGCGCGTCGATGAATTGGATGAACGCATCCTGCAGCTCACCGAACAGCGCGAACTCAACAACCGCGAACTCAAGAGCGACGGCCAATTACTGGCCGCCCGGGCTACGGATGGCTTCGTGGTCATCAATCTCGGCCATCAACACAGCCTACGCAAAGGCACCCGTTTCACCGTCTATAACCGCCGCGGCGGCCGCAATGTGATCAAAGGCCAAGTCGAAGTGACCGAAGTCGACGCCCGCACCTCGGTGTGCCGCGTTCTCGAAGAACTCGACGGCAATGATCCACTGATCCCCGGCGACCATCTGCACAACCCGGTTTATAATCCCAACGATACCAAGATCTTCGTGATCGCTGGTGATTTCACTGGCTTCAGCCATGACGAACTGGCCCGCTTCATCACCGAATCGGGTGGCCGAGTCGATCGCGACCTGTCCACCGCCACCGATTACTTGGTTGCCGGCGGTCGCGCCGACGCCGCCTTGACCCAGGCCTCAAAGCTGGGCATCGCTATTCTCAGCGAAGATCAGGTTTTGGAATTGGTGCGCTACGCACCGAAATCCCTGATCGGGGCTGGGGTCACCGTCGCCTTGCGCGGCAAATTTGACCTGGTCTCGGCCGGCAAGATTCAGGATTTCATCAAACGCAGCGGGGGCGTTATCACCGGCAGCATGGATACCGGCACCCAGGTGCTGATCGCGGGCACCGGCGCCGAAGCCGACATCGCAACCGCCAAGTCCTTGGGGTTGATCGTCGTCGATCAGGCCCAATTCACCCATCTCAATAACTGATCGTCCGAACGCGCGCGCAAGCGAGAGCAAAGAAAGAGCACGTATGGCCAGCCGCGGACTGAATCCGATGACCGTCACCACGATGATCCTCCTCGTGTTGACCACCTTGATCTTCACCGTGCTCTTTTTCACGGCGAGCAATTCCATCACCGCGACCCGCGAAGGTGCTGGGGCTGATGACGCCCGCCGCAAAGAGCCGCTGGGCAATGTCGTCAAGGAAGTGACGGAATTGCGTGGCAAAGCCGCCGCAGCCCAAAAAGAGCTCACCCTGCGCACCGCCGCCTTGGAGCGCCATGACGTTGAACTGTCGCGCTACGGAGTCGCCTTTGTCGGTGGCCAACAGATTGCCGGTGCCGATGGCAAGCCGATCACCTATGCCAACAACACCCACAACGCCAAAGAGAATCCCTGGCTGATAACCCGGAATGAGGTCACCCAGGTCAACGAGCGCCTCGAATTCATCCGCAATCAGCTCGAAACCCGCCCGCGCGAAATTTTCGCATCGCTGGAAGAACAAATCGACGCCCGCTCGCGCGAACAACAGGCCGTCCTCGCCCGCGCCAATGACATGGATGCCGAATTCCGCACCGACGAAGAAAAATTACTCCAGCAAAAGGATGAAATGGAGAAGAAAAAGAAGGCTGCCGAAATTCAACAGCGCGACGAGTACTCGGTCAGGTCTTCCAACATCAATAAGAATGAAGATCACATCCGCACCCTGCTCGAAATCGAACTGCGCTGGCTGAAAGAACTCCAGCCGGTTGGTTCGATCCTGCAAACCGTGGTCAGTGATAAGTCGGTGGTCATCGACCTGGGCAGCAAAGATAAGGTCTTTGCTGGCCTGTTGTTCGACGTCTTCCAATTCGAACAAGGCCGCTATATCGCCAAGGGTCGCATCGAAGTCATCGACGTGCAAACCCAGCTGGCGACCTGCCGTATCCTTTCCGAAATCGATGGCCGCAAACGCCCCATCGCCCCCGGCGACAAGATCGGCAATCCGGTCTTCAATACCGGCAAGCCCCCGGTCTTCGTCCTTTCCGGTGAATTCCAACAATACAACGCCGAGGATCTCGCCGCCTTTATCCGCGCCACCGGCGGCGTGGTCAGCGACACCCTGAAACCCGGCTGCGATTTCCTGGTCGCCGGCGACCGCTCGGAAAAGATCCAGGACATCGCCCGCGAATACCAAATCGTCGCGATGACCGAAGAACAACTTCTCCACTACGTACAAACGTCCTTTCATCTGAAAGCTGACGCGAAGAAGTAACGCCCGCATTGCGGGCGAGTCCTGGGTCCGAGGTCCGAGGTCCGAGGTCCTCGAAAGACCCGTTAAGGTTGTTCGGCTATGATGGCGAATCTGGCAAAATTGATCTCCTTGATCTTACTCGCCGGGATCGCTTATGGTGAGCAGGGCCCGGTTTTGAATGAAAGCCAGCGTACAATCGAAAGCACGGTATTTACCGTGCAAGAGGTAGTCGTTGGCGAGGATGTCTTGCTCACTTCCGTTCTATCTGTGAACGGCGCAGCGCTCTACCCGGGTTCGGCCCATGGTTATTACTGGACCATACTTCATGCCAATAATACCCAATATATTGTCATTGGGTCCGTACATGGCGGCTTTGATAGGATATATGTAATGAATGAATTGGGAGCGCTGCAGATGGCCCCCGATGATACGATAAAGAAACTTTTGCCATTCTTAAAAAATCACCTGGCTATTTGGAATAATTCGGGCGTCCAGAACGACAATTAACCTCATGTGAACGTTTCGGTCGACAGTATTCGACCTCCAGCCACTGGCGGCGATCTGCATTCTTCGTCGTACCTTAGCGAATAAAGCGAACGAAGGCCCCGACCCAGGACTTCGGACCTCGGACATAAATGCGGAAAAGACGCAAGAAATAAACCGCCGTAACAACGGCAAAGAATCCTAGACCAATAACGATTTTAAGACTTTATCGAGCGTGGCCCAGCCGTCCCTGTCGGTAATGGTTGAAAATCGAGGCCGTCGATCAAGCCGGCTTGCCAGCGATGGTGGCCGAGGACGGCGATCATGGCGCCGTTGTCGGTGCAGTGGCGCGGTTCGGGAATCAAGGCCTGCCAGCCGCGTTCGGCGGCGGCGGCCTGCACGGCGGCGCGTAATCCGCGATTGCAAGCGACCCCGCCGCCCAAGACCAGTCGAGGAATGCCGGCCTGCTCGGCGGCGAGCACCAGCTTGCCCACCAATTGGTCAACGACCGCGGCCTGGAAACTGGCGCAGGCATCGGCGATGCCTTGCGCGTCCAAGGTCAGCGGGTCGGTGCCCTTAGGGCCCCGCACCTGATAGAGCAGCGCGGTTTTGACCCCGGCGAAACTGAAGCGCAGGGTGTCATCGCGGCGAAAACTGCGCGGTAGGGGAAAACGGCGCGGGTCGCCCTGGGCAGCGAGGCGGTCAATGACCGGCCCACCGGGATAGGGCAGTCCGAGCATCGCGGCGGTCTTGTCAAAGGCCTCGCCAGCAGCGTCGTCTATGGTCCCGCCGAGCAGGGTCGCCTGGCCCGGTGCATCGCAGCGATACAGATGGCTGTGCCCGCCCGACGCCACCAGACCGATGCACGGATAGGTCACCGCATCGCGATCGATCTCAACCGCCGCCAAGTGGGCCTGGATGTGGTCAACGGCGACCAGGGCGGCGCCGCTGCGGGCCGCAAGCATTTTGCTGGCGGTGACCCCGCTGAGCAGACTGCCTATCAAGCCCGGCCAAGCGCCCACCGCGACGACATCGAGGTCGTGCACGCTGATGCCCGCCTGGGTCAAAACCCGGTCGAACAGGCCCGGTAGGGCCGCAATATGGCCGCGCGCGGCCAGTTCCGGCACCACCCCACCCCAGGCGGCAAAATCGTCGGCCTGGCTGGCGATAGCCTCGGCGACGACCTGCCGGCCATCGGCAAGCAGCGCCACCGCGGTATCATCGCAACTGCTCTCGACCCCTAAGCACCACGTCATGGCCGCAGCATCCGACCCGGAAACCGCCGGCCAAGCCCACACCTCCGACAGCCTCAAACCAATTGCCTCTGGCGCGGACGGGGTTTCTGAGGCAAATATGCTGTATGGATTCCGGGCAAGGTACCGTGCTGCTGGTCGAGGACGAGGACAGTGTCCTCATGGTCCTGAGCAGCCACTGCGAGCGTTTGGGTCTGGCGGTGATCCCCTGCCATTCTCTGGTCGAGGCCGCGCCGCATCTGCGCGAACCCCAATTTGACATCGCCATCGTCGATCATCGCCTGGGTGGCCACGATGATGGACTCGATTTCCTGGTCGACCTGCAGACACGCCACGGCGACTGCTGTCGCATTCTGACCAGCGGTGCCACCGACCCCGACCTGTTGATCGCAGCGATCAATCGCGGCCACATTGATGCCTTTCTGGCGAAACCCATCCGTACCGAAGCGTGTTTCGGCCTCATCGGCCGCGCGCTGGAAATTGTCCGCCTGCGCCGCCAGAACCGTGACTTGGTGGCCCAGCTTGCGACCCGCAATCAGGAACTCGAACAATCGACCAATGAATTGGCCGCCGCCGTGCGCGAACGCACCGCGCATCTGGAGGAGGTCTCGCGGCGCCTGCAAGAAAAGCATCACGAATTAGTGCGCCTGGAAACCCAGGGTGCGGTCGGGCATCTCGTCCGTGGCCTGGCCCATGAACTCAATAATCCCCTGGCGGTGATCCTGGGTTTCACCCAACGCTTGCAGCGCCAGACCAGCGACGCCGAAACCAATCGCCGCCTAGAGGTGGTGGTCACCGAAGTCGATCGCTGCCGCGGTCTGGTCGAACGCCTGCGTCGTCTGGCTGCGCCGCTGGAGGAAGAATTAGTTCCCTGTTCGCCGGTCGAAACCATCACCCACGCCCTGGTCAAAGTCCGCGAACAACTCGGCGCAGCCGCAAATGCCGGTCTGGTCCTGCGCTATGACCAGGAACTGCCCGCCGTACAAGCGGGACCACGATCGCTGGAACGCGTCTGCGAACAGATCCTGATCAATGCCGTGCAGGCCGGTGCCAGCATGGTCGCGCTATCCTATGACGCTGGCAATGAACGTCTGCAGTGGCACATCGATAATGATGGTAGCACCCCGACTGAAGCCGAAATAGCCAACGCTACCCGGCCATTTTTCACCACCCGATCGACCATCGGCGGACGCGGTTTAGGGCTGGCCATCGCCGCCGGATTATTGCGCGAACAGGATGGCACCCTGACCCTAGCGAGGCGCCCAGGCGGAAGCGGCGCCCGCATCACGATTAGCCTGCCGATGGCCGCCAGTTCCGGCCGCTATCATCGGTTGCAACGCGTCGAGGCCCATCCCCAGGTCCTGGTGGTCGACGACGAACCATTGATCGCCGAATTGCTCGCCGATTGCCTGACCGAGATCGGCTGCGATGTGCGCACCGTCGCCAGCAGTAAAGAAGCGTGGAAACTGATCGGCAAACAACCCCTACGCGCCATCATCGCCGATCTGCATCTCGCCGATGGCAGCGGCATCGAATTGCTCGAACGTGCGATGGCGGCCCATCCGCATCTGGTCGGCCACGTCGCCCTGGTCACGGGCGACCTGCACACCCCGGAACTGCGCCGCGCGGTAGATCGCGCGGGCCTGCCCTTGCTCAGCAAGCCCTTCCGCCTGGAACAGATGACTGAATTCGTCGCCCGCCTGCTGTAAATTGACCGCGGTTGCGAAAAGCTGCTTACAGTACGCCGAACAGACGCAGGACATCCAGACTGAGCACAAACGCCATCAGGGACAGAACCAGCGCCAGACCGATATACGCGATGATGGTCTTGGCGATATCCGGCAATGGCCGGCGGATCGCGGTTTCAATACCGAGAATAACCAGCTGGCCACCGTCGACGATCGGGATCGGTAATAAATTGATTAGGAAAAGATTGAGCCCGATCAGGGCGACCAGATGCAGCCAGGCGGCCAAGCCCCAGCGTTGGAAACTTTCCTTAAGCATGCCGAAAATTCCGATCGGACCAGACAGCGCCTTGGTCGCGTCGATGCCATCGGCGGCTTTGGGGCGGAAAAAGCGCGGAATAATGCTGAGCGTATCGACGACCATGCGCACGGTGGTTTGGTTGGCGATGGTGATCGCTTCGCCAGCGCCCTCTTCCAGGACGTACGGCACTTTATCGATGCCAAACGCCAGGGCATAGCCGACCTCGGGAACTTTCACGCCCACGGCTAAGCGTTCGCCGCCGCGCACGATATCCAGCATCCAGCGCTCGCCGACCGCGCCGCTGCGCAGAAACACATCACCGACTTGCACGGTGGTAAGCGCCGCCTGCTGAGCCGGCGTCATGGTGGAGCGCGCGTGGGTAGAGACCGTACCGGTGGCGGTGCTCAGGCTGATATTTTCGGCGCTCACAGCAGTGACCGTTTGCCCAACCCACGGGAGGATCGCCTTGGCGGCCGCTTCGTCGGCGAGCTCCGTCGTGACCTCCGTGGCGCCGCGCGCTAGGCGCACGTCGACTAGTGCGGAATCGTGTTCCAGGGGACTGGGGTCGACGTTCAACAGAATATCGCCGACCTTGACCCCGGCCTCGGCAAGGGGCGTGGCGCCGAGAATATTCTCGGGCACCGCCAATACCGCGCCGGTCAGCATGGGTTCGATCTGCACCCCAAGCCAGCTGCGCCCGTCGCCGCCGCGATCGGGAACCAACGTGATGTCGCTGATGATTCCATCCCGCCAAATGGTCAAGGTCACGGGCGTACCCGGCGTGATGCCTTGCAGAATCGCAGTCAAGGCGGTAGTGCCGGCGATCGCTTTATCTTCGATGCGCGCGATAACATCGCCAGCTTGCAGCCCGGAGGCTGCGGCCGCGCTGCCCGCAAACGGGGCCCCGGCGATGCGGATGGGCAGGCCCAACGCCGATGGCCACACGCTGGAGGACACCGCGTTGCCCGCATAGCGGAAAGTCACCTGGCGGGTGGAATGATCGGGCAGGCTGAAAATGGCGGTGACATCTTCGCCGAGATGGCGCTCGAGACGCGCCTGGGCCTCTTGGCCCCACAGGCCGGTCACGTCCTCGCCATTGAGGCTTTCCATGACCCAGCCGCGTTGGAACGGCCCGGTCGTCGTCTGGCCATGGAGAGCTTCGACCCATTCCACCCGACGCGAGGTCGCCCCGACGATGCCCAGCACCGGCACGGGCCGACCTGCGACCCGCGCCGGGGTCACCGTTCCGTCGCCAGCCAGGGTTAAAAGCTCGCCGTCGCGACGGACTTCTAAGGTCAGCGGTTCGCCACCGCGGCGGGCGACCTGCATAAAGACTTCTTCAAAGGAGCGCGTGCGCACGCCATTCACCACCCGGATCTCATCGCCCGGTTTCAGCCCCAGGGCAACCGCCGGACTATCAATTTTTACCTGCGGATCCGCGGCGCTGGACAGTTTGGCTGGCATGTCCCCGACAATCGGCGGCACGATCGGCATACCCCAGAACGCCAGAGCAACCAACAGCAGCCAGCTTGAAATTAAATTGAAAGTGACCCCACCGAGCAAAATCAGTGCCTTCCAAGCCGCGTTCGCTTTTTCGTAGCTGCGCGGATCATCCAGCCCCTCGGTTGTATCGAGTTCGCCCAGCATCTTCACATAGCCGCCCGCGAGCAGCCAGCTAAAGCGATATTCGGTTTCACCGATGGTCTTCCTCCACAACGGCTTGCCGAAGCCGACCGAGAATGCCAGCACCTTGACCCCGGCCAGCTTGGCAAAAAGGAAATGCCCGAACTCGTGGATCACGATGACGAAGCAAAAGCCAAGGAGGGCGAGCAGCACTGAAACGACCGTAAGCATGGGGCGGCATGGTCGGTTCACGGCGACCCTGGTCCAGGCCGGAATGGGTCCGGCTGAACGGCTTGTCACCGACGGTGGAGATACCCCGCGGCGTTACCAAGCCGTTACCCACGCGACTGCCCGGGCGCCCACACTGGGCGCATGACCCGACCCCGGTCAGCCGCCTTTCCCCCCTCTGGAGTCCCCATGCGCCCCTTTCTGCCCCGCCTGCTCAGCACCACCCTTCTCGCCAGCGCCTTAGCCTTGGCCGGCATCACCGCCGTGCCGGGGGTCGAGCCAGCTCCGCGCCCGCTCGTCTCGGCAGTAAACGATGGCGTACGGATCGCGCCGCCGCGCATCCAGATCGCGATCCTGCTTGATACCAGTGGCAGCATGGAGGGTCTGATCCATCAGGCTCGCAGTCAGATCTGGGCCATCGTCAATAGTCTGGGCCATGCCACCCGCGATGGCCAGCTGATCCATCTCGAGGTCGCCCTCTATGAATACGGACAAACTCCGATCCCGGCGGAGGAACAGCATCTGCGCCAAGTCGTCCCATTTACCCAGGATCTTGATCGCCTGTCCGCCGCCCTCTTCGCCCTGACCACCAACGGCGGCGAAGAATATTGCGGAGCGGTCATTCGCGCCGCCCACCGTGGTCTGACCTGGAGCAGCGATCCGCGTGACCTGCGCATCATGGTCATCGCCGGCAACGAACCCTTTACCCAGGGCACCATTCCCTCTGCCGCCGCGTGTATCGAAGCCGCCAGTGACGGCATCGCCATCAACACCATTTATTGCGGCGCCGAGAGCGAAGGCCGCGCCAGCGGCTGGACTGACGGCGCCAATATGGGCCTGGGTATATATGCCTCCATTGACCAGCAACGTGCGGTTGTCATTCCCCCGACGCCGCAGGATGACGAATTAGCGCGACTCGGTATTTCCATCAATGCGACCTATCTCCCCTACGGCAACGGCGGTGCCGCCGGTTTAGCCCTGCAAGGCGAGCAGGACAGCAATTCCTCCAGCATCTCGAAAGCGAACAGCGCCAGTCGGGCCTACGCCAAAGGCAGCGGGCAATACTGCAATAGTCACTGGGATCTGGTCGACGCCGTTGATCGTAAAGCCGTCGATTTGGCAAAAGTGCCCGAAGCGGATCTGCCGCCAGCATTGCGCGAATTAACCCTGGCTGACCGGCGCCTGCGCATCGCCACCCTGCTCGCCGAACGCCGCCGCATCCAGGCCCGCATCGCTGAACTCGGCCTGGCCCGCGAACACTTCCTCCAAGCCCAAGCCGCCGCCGCCGGAACCCCACGCCTGGACGACGCCATCATCGCCGCTATTCGCGGCCAAGCCGAAGTGCGGGAGTTTGTGGTGAATCCAGCCCGGCCGTGAGTTCATCGGGTTTGCACTCGGTGCAAATCGGCCGCTTTCTGCCCCATCGATCGAGCGACGCAGAGCGTCGCGCACCGGGATTTGCCGCGACAGTCGGCGAGGACACGGCGCCACCGTGCCGTGATTCTCTCCCACCCGGTGCGCGATGCTCTGCGTCGCCGGGCGATACCGCATTCAGCGCATCTCTTTGCCCACCACCCCCCGGTGAGGCGCCCCGGCCATTCGTGTCTGGGAGAGACGGATCTTCCTGCTAGGCTCAACCGCGATGCCCCATCTCATCGCCCCCCTCCTTATCATTGCGGTTGGCATTGGCTGGTTGCTCCAGGCCAAGCGCTTTATGCCCGAGGTCACCTGGGTGTGGATTCTGCTCCTCGGCACCATTGGGCTTTTATTGCTGATCCTCGGTCGGGCCAGCCGCGCAACGCTGGTGGTGGGGCCGTTTCTTATGATGTGGGCGCTGACCTCATTTCTGCGCCAAACCGGGGCGATCACGTTTGAAATCGAAGGCCCAATCCTGGTCATCACCTTGGGTCTGCTCCTGGCCTTGGTACGCATCTTTCGTCCCGCCAGGGTCACCGCAGCAGCAGAGAATCCTGCCACCCCCCGGTGACGCTGGGCGTGTTCATCAATCAAGAATGACAACCGGTTCATCGTTGGTGTCATTTCGTGCCGGCGCCGGCGCACATTCCACGGGCACCGCGGGGACGACCAGGCCCAATCCGGTCAGACAATGCGCGACCAGCGCCGCAGGATGGCGCTCGTCCGCACAGGCCAGGACCACATCCCAGACTTCGACGGGCGATAAATAGCCCTGGGCCTGGGCGATCAATAATGGTGCGACCCAGGTCATCTCAGCGCAGCACGGCCAGAGCCGCGCGCAGCAGTTCTTCGCCGCCGATGCCGGGTTTGCTGACTTTGGCGAGGGCATCGCTGACCTCTTTGGCGTTAAAGCCAAGCACGATCAGGGCGCGATGCGCTTCGCCGATGGCGGCTTCTTCAGGCGAGGCCTTGGCGCCGCCCGGGCGGAAGGGCTCGGGAATGCGTGCAACCTTGTCCGCCAATTCGAGAATGATGCGTTCCGCGGTCTTGGGGCCAACACCCTTGACCTTGCGCAACATCGCGACGTCGCGGGTCAGCAATAATCCCCGCAGCTGCGCCACACTGACGGCCGACAGGATCGCCAGGGCCACCGACGGCCCCACCTGCTGCACCGAGGTCAGCAGATCAAAGGCCCCGCGTTCGGCGACATCGATGAAGCCAAAGAGGATCAGATCATCATCACGGACCACCAGCCGCACCGGCAGGGTCACGGCCGAGCCGTCCAAGGCGATCGCCCCACGGCACTGCTCGCTGATGCGCAGCGAATAACCCACCCCGTTCACGTCCAGGCTGAGCCGACCATCGTTGTCAAGATTCGCCACCGTGCCCCGGAGAAAATCGTACATGTCCCGTTTGTCGCCGTCCGGACCACGGCGACAAGGGACAGCGCCTGCACGTTCAGCGCAAGACCAGGAGGTCCGCCAATTCGCGGCCATCTTGGTTGCGGGTATAATTGCGGATCGCAGGCGCGGCAAAGGCCACCGGGCGCAGATGCGGCAGATCGGCGGCGACCTGCATCGAACTGGCGAAGGTGTCGCGTTCATACGCACGCACGGCGTCGAAGACGGAGGTCACGCCCGCCCAGGGCAAGCCCGACCAGGCATGGATTTCGATGGGGGCAGCCTGGCTGCGATCGGACTCGGGCGAGATCTCGCGTTGCACCAGACCGGCATGAATCGCCGCCTGAATACGGTGGATTTCCGTCAGTTGCGCGGCGGAATCACCACGCCGCAGGATACCGACATCGATATCGGTAATGATTTCACCGCCCATGCGCACGCTGAGACGGTCGATGCGACTCTGGCGCAGATCACGAGCCAAGTCTTGATAGTCGGCCTCGCTGCGCTGCTCTGGCAGGCCGGCGGGCACCACCGCAATGCGGATGGTGGGCGGAGGGACGTGCGCAGATTTCAGCTTGGCTTGGCCAGTCGGTGGCATCAACACCGCCAACATTTTCGGCTCACTGGTGAAGGACGTGGTCAGGATGAAAAATACCAGGAGGAGAAAGACGATGTCGATCATCGCGGTCAAATCGACGGTGGCAGCATTGGCGGTGATGGATGTTCGCAGGTGACGACGGCGCATGGCAAGGCCCTCCGCACCATGAACGTGGGCAAGCGCACCGAGGTTCACGCACTGATGCCGCTGGCCCCATCGCCACGGCGCCGCATTCTGGGCCCATGCCTGCCGTGCCCCTGCCCGAACGCATCCGTCCACGTCGTCTTGAGGACATCGTCGGTCAAGATCATCTCTTGGGCCCCACCGGCATTCTCACCCGCCTGATCGAGGTCGGCTCGCTGCCCTCGCTTTTGCTGTGGGGCCCGCCCGGCTGTGGCAAGACCACCCTGGCCCGACTGTTGGCGGAGCGCATTCAGCATCGATTCGCACCGTTTTCCGCGGTGCTCAGCGGGGTCGGCGAATTGCGCGCCGCCATCGACGAGGCTCAGGCGGCGCAGACCTTCAGCCAAGCCACGCTGTTATTCATCGACGAAATCCATCGCTTCAATAAAGCACAGCAGGATGCGCTGCTACCGCATGTCGAACGTGGCACCATCCTGTTGGTCGGCGCAACCACAGAAAATCCGAGCTTTTCCGTCAACCGCGCCCTGCTCTCGCGCTGTCGCACATTTCCGCTCCATCCTTTGGACACCGCTGCGTCGAGTGCGCTGATCGAACGCGCCACCAGTCATGCCGATGGGCTGCCCGGTCTGCACATTGAGCCCGCCGCCATTGAACCGCTGACCCGGCTCGCCGCTGGTGACGGACGCCGATTATTGATCCTGCTTGAACAGGCCTGGGCCATCGCCCAGCCCGCAGCGATCAGTCTCAGCCATCTCGGCCAGATCGCGCAACAGGTCAGCGCCGATCATGACCGTGCCGGTGAAAACCATTACGATGTCGCCAGTGCCTTCATCAAAAGCATGCGCGCCAGCGATGTCCAGGCGGCGCTGTTTTATCTCGCCCGGCAATTGGAAAGTGGTGAGGACCCGGTTTTCGTTGCTCGCCGCATCGTGATTTTCGCCAGCGAAGACGTCGGTTTAGCGGATCCACAGGCCCTGGTCATCGCCACCGCGGCAATGACCGCCTGTCAAAACATCGGCATGCCCGAAGCCGTTTATCCGCTAAGCCAGGCGGTTATTTATAACGCCACCGCGCCGAAATCTAATGGCACCAAGGCGTATTTCGCCGCCGCTGCCGCGACGAAAGAGCATCCCGGCGCGCAAGTGCCGCTGTTCCTGCGCAATGCGCCAACGGCGCTGATGAAAGAACTCGGCTACAAGCACGGCTACGTCTACGACCATGACGCGCCGGATCATTTCGCTGGGCAGCAGTGCCTGCCCGAGGAATTGCTCGGCAGCACGTTTTATACGCCGGGTTCTTTCGGTCACGAAAAAGAGATCGCCAAGCGTATGGCGTGGTGGGAGACGCGGCGCAAATCGAACTGAATCAGGCGAACTGAATCAAGCGCCCAGTTCGCTCAGCGGGACCTTCGTCTCATTGCGCTCTGCACCCAGGACGCGCACCACGCAGACCCCTTCCTGGACTTCGTTGCCGCCCAGGATCAGGAAGCGCGCGGCGCCTTCGGCTTCGGCACGTTGAATCGCGTGCTTAAAACGGCGACCGCTATAATCAACCAGCACGCTGCGGCCTTGGCCGCGGAGGAAGGTGGCGATGCGATTGGCGACCGCAAATTCGGCGGTAGACATCGGAAAGACCACATCGTCGACCTGACGCGGCAACGCCGGCAGCAGGTTACGCTCAGCGAGAATCTCGGTAATCACCACGTCGCCAAAACCGAAGCCGACCATGGGCGTCGGCTGACCGCCGAAATGTTCAATCAGACGATCATAGCGGCCACCGCCAGCAATGGCGCGCGGCAGCGAGCCGCTGGCATCGAAAACTTCCCACACGGTGCCAGTATAATAACTGAGTCCACGGACCACCGACAGGTCGATGCGCAGCGCCCCGGCGATGCCAAAGGCCTCTGCGTAGTCCATCAATTCACGCAGGGCCTGCACGCCCGGATTGTCCGCGCCCAGGGCGGTGACCACCGCATCCAAGCCGCGCAGATCGAGCAGCGCAATGATCCGTGCCGCGTCGGCGTCGGGCACTCCGGCGCTGGTCAATTGCGCCGCGGTGGCTTCATCGCCGATCTTGTCGCGCTTATCAATAATAACGCAGACCTGGGCAAAGCGTTCGTCGGCGATGCCTAGACTTTCCAGAAAGTGCTGAAGCACCTGGCGATTGGAAATACGGAATTCGATATCGGGATCCGTACCGTCGACGCGCAGGCCGACCCGACGCAGGAAGGCCGCCTGGGCCGCCATCAATTCCGCCTCGGCGGCAACGCCGGGCAGGCCGACCACATCCATGTTCCATTGATAGTGCTCGCGCTTGCGCCCGCGCTGCACGTTTTCATAGCGGAAACACTGCGGGATCGCAAACCAACGCAGCGGCAGGGCCAGGGCCGCCCCCCGGGCCATGACCATGCGTGCCAGCGACGGGGTCAATTCGGGCCGCAAGGCGACCTTGCGCCCGCCCTTGTCCTCGAAGTTGTAGAGCTGGCCGGTGATCTCATCGCCCGCCTTGCGCACGTACAAAGCCTCGGATTCCAGCACACACGAATCGTATTCCTCATATCCAAATGCCGTCGCCACCGCCCGCCACTGGGCGAACAACCACGAACGAACGCGCTGGTCCTCTGGATACAGGTCACGAACACCCTTCACGGGCTGGAGATCGATGGGTTCGGTCATGTCGGAATGGTCTTCTAAAAACCGTTGTTGCCAAGGGGTCCGAAGTCCTAGGTCCTAGGTCCTCGCAGGATTCAGGTGACGTTTACGGGGAAATGGCAATCGGAAATCCAATCTGAAAAACATCTATCGTATGCTCGAAATTTTGAACTCGTTCAATATCGGCAATCAAGTCTCGCTTGGCATATCGGGACTTCGGACCTCGGACCTAGGACTTCGGACCGCGTAAGCGCTATTTTCGTTTCATAATGGGCCGAGCCAATGAACCCAACATGACGCCGACGAAAATTGCGGCAATGTGGGCGATGCCGATGGTGACGAGTTGGGTGGGATCGGCGAGCCAGGTGCGCAGGCAATCACTGACCACGTAGAGACCGATCAGCAGGCGTAGGTCACAATAGAGCGGGGCTACGCCGACCACGGCGATCAGCCAATAGGCCAGGGTAATGCGCAGGCGGCGGCCGGGCAGGAGCATTGCGGTGGCGGCGATAACTGCGGTGACCAGGGCGGCGCTGGTGATGACCGGATCGGCTTGAACCACGTGGCGCAAATGAACGATGCCGACCAGCGGCATCGCCAAGAGCAATAATCCGGCCAGACCCAGGGTGCCGCAGCTGCGCTCCCAGGCGCGACCGACGGTCAGCAACAGGGCAGAATCGACCACAACTGCCCAAGCGGCGGTCAGCACCTGTCGCAGGCCACCCCAGACGGGATCGTGCACCATAGCCGCAGAAAAGAGCTGCCGGGGATCAAAAAGACCAGGATCCGGATATAATCGTGCCGAGGCTGCCAGCAGGCTCAGCGAACGTGCGGCATTTTCACCCGGCCAACCCTGGGCGAGAATCGCCTGGGTCACCGTTGCGGCAGCGACGATGAACAATTGAATCGTCACCACCGCGGCAATCAGCGGCGCTGGGCGGGCCTTGGGCGCCAATTCCGGCAGTTCCGGCGGCCCGACCACGGTCACCGGCCAGGCGACGATCACGCGGTGGCCGTCCACGTGGCGTAGGGCGGCTGTTCGCTCCAACGCACCAACGGACCGATGTGAGTCATGATCTCCGCGTGCAATTCCGGCGTCGCCGCGGCGACCAGGGAACGCCGTTGTTCAAGCCGATCGCTGCGTCCGGAAAAATCGGTGGCGCTGCCGCCGCCACAGCGAACCAATAATTCCCCAGCCGCGGTATCCCACGGATAAATGCCCAGTTCATAATACGCATCCAAGCGACCCACGGCGACATAAGCCAGATCCAGCGCGGCACTGCCGCCGCGGCGATGATCTTCGCAGCGCCGCTGCAGTTGGCCGAAGACGGTCAAGGCATCATCGAGTGGGGCAAGATTGCGGAAAGGCAGGCCGGTGGCGAGCAGCGAGCCGTCCAATTTTTTCCGCCCCGACGTGTACACGCGGCGGGTGCCCAGCCACAGGCCAGCGCCACGCTCGCCAATGAATTGCTCATCACGGATAGGATCGTAGACGATGGCGTGGCGGACTTCGCCGCCCTGATCACAAAAGGCGATGCTGATGCAAAACGCGGGAATGCCGTGCAAGAAATTGGAGGTGCCATCCAGCGGATCAATGATCCAGCATGGGCGGTGCGCGGCGATCGGCGGGGCCTCGCCGCGGGCGGTGCCCTCTTCGGCGATAATCGCGTGGTCAGGATAGCGCCGGCGGATCCGACTGACGATGGCGTCTTCCATCAGGCGGTCGACATGGCTGACGTAATCGCTCTGCCCTTTGCGTTCGGCATCGGCGAGATGAACCTGCTCGAAATGATCGCGCGCGATCTTCCCGGCAGCCTGCGCTAATTCGACTAAGATACTTCGCACGAGGGCGATCTTGGGTTCGTGGGGCCCCTGCGCTAGAGCAGATCAGGGTGCGGTCGGGATCGTTAACGGCCCCAAGGGCAAAATGGCGAGCGGATGCCGCCCTGGGCCCAGGGCGCGATGGGCGTCGGCCAAGGCGACTTCGACGCTGTCGGCATGCGCGGTCCGGGTTAGACGGCGGTCGGCCACGCTTAATGCGCTGATCAAGACAATGCGCGCGACGCTCGCACATTGGAGCAGCGTTTGCACCTGCCATTGATCGTGCGGCGTCTCACGACTGGCCAGAATCGCCGCGAGCAAGGTGGCATTATCGCTCGGATCCGCGAGCAGCCGGGCAAAGGCGCCCTCGCCGGGTAGCCCAGCGTCGCACTCGCTCGCAACGATGATGGTACCGCCCGGCTCAACAATGCGCGCCGCCGCCGAGATGCCTTTCACCGTCTGATAGAAATTCTGATCCAGCGGCGCCCCGGAATTGGTGGTCACCACCACGGGATAACGCCGGGGCACCGGCCGCAGTGCTTCGTGTAAAGCCTGGGCACAGCCCGCATCATGGGCCGCAATCATACCACCGATGAAAATATGGGTGATTTTTTGGCTGCGATTCAGCAGCACGTTGACGATCGCCTGCGGCGGGCACACCGCCGTCATGCGCCGGGTCAATTGTTGCAGCGGATTATCGCTGGTGGCGCCCCAGGTGGTACGCGGATGCGCAATCAAACTGGCACGATGAAAATGCTGCACCGTGGCCAGACCCGCGATGCCGGGCACCACGGCTTTGGATCCCCCAGAAAATCCGGCAAAGAAATGCGGTTCGATAAATCCCGTGGCCAGACGCAGATCCGCCTCGACCCAGGCCCGATGCAACAGAATCGGCCCCCCGCAGACTGAACGCCCACAATCGGCCAATGCCGCGTCATCCTGGCAATCATGGTTGATCACCGTGAAGCGATCACGCGCCGGCCCTAGCATGCGCAGCAATTCTGTCGGCGTCGATCCACGATGGGTACCGGTGCCAATGAGAATCATTACTTGCGCGTCGCTGACCCCCAACGCCGCCACGATCCACGGCACCAACAGATGATCAGGAACTGGCCGGGTATGATCGGCAATAGCGATGCAGACTCGACCCTGGCCCACCTTTTGGCCTAACGCGGCCAAGCTCGGACTGCCCAGCGGATGCGCCGCCGCCGCTTGAAACACTGCTTCCGGATCAGCCAAAGCCGCGCGATCCTGGGGCAGAATCACCTCCGCGTCCCACTGCTCGTCGTTGAGATCCAACTCCAGACCCGTGCGACCGTAAGCGAGCTGCATCAATGGCAGCGTGGCTGGCTCCACAGGTCAGCAATAGCAAAATGCCGGCAGGAATAATCTGCACGTCAAGGCCGCCTTAAACGGCATTGCTCTCCAGAGTGGGCTTTTCGCCGCACCAATTACAAGGAGAGCACGCGTCGCAAGGCAGAATCAACCATAAACATGGTCGAGTCATCAAGCTGCCCCACGTGTTCTCCCAATCGGGCTCGGTCGACCGAGCGGATCTGTGATACGTTGGCCACGGAATCTTTTGCCAATCCGGTTTCTTGTTTGCTCAGCACTACGCACCCTGGAGCTTTGCGTAGATCAATATTGCTCGTGAGTGATAGCACTATCGTGGTTGCCAGCTTGCTGGCATTATAGCCATCTGACTGAACGACCAAAACCGGACGCCGGAATCCGGGTTCAGACCCGATCGGTTCGCCGAGATCTGCCCAAAATATATCTCCGCGGCGCATTACCATTCCACCGATCGCATGTCTTTCAATGTCCCATTGATGAAGACAGGGTCGATCGGTTGCCCATGTTTCTCAATATAATCGTTCAGCTTTTCCGTAATGTTGTTTTCAAGATGTTCATTGATGAATTTCTCAAGGGCCATGACATAGAGTTGGCTGCGACTCACATGCAGGCGCGACGCCAAGGTGTCCGCCTGCTCGAAGACATCGTCAGGCAGTGAAATTGCGGTCTTCATGCCGCCAGTTATACTTGGTTATACCAGGTGTCAAGAGGTCTTAGCGAATGATTAACGCAAAAACGCCTCATGCAGGCCACCGTCAACATTGATGATCTGCCCGGTGGTGCGGGCCAGGCGAGGTGAGCAGAGCAGGAATACCGCTTCGGCCTGATCAGCGGGGGTGATCGGTTGCTTTAATAAGGTGCGCTGGGCGTAGAATCCGGCGAGTTTGTCGCGCAGCACGTCGTCGCTTTCGCTGTCGTCGTAGCGAATGCCATATTTTGCCAACGAGCCGATGACGCGATCGCGTGGAAACATACTCGAGCCCTTCACCACGGTGGCCGGGGCGACCGCGTTGACGCGGACCAGCGGCGCGAGACTGACCGCCAGTTCGCGGACCAAGTGATCGGCCGCGGCCTTGGAAGTGTCGTAAGCCAAGCTGCCTTTCTTGGGCACCACCGCATTGACCGAGGTGGTCAGCACCACATTCGCCGGCAGACCTTGCGCGGTAAATATAGCCGCGGCTTCCTCGGCCACAAAGGCCTGGCCAGTGACATTGATTGCAAAGGTCAACGCCCATTGATCGTCGCGAATATTGCCGGCCGTGTCGGCGGCACAGAAGATGCCGGCAGTGACCACCACCTGATCCAGGCCGCCGTAAGCCCAGATCACCTCTTCCAGGGCCGCGCGCACAGCGGCACGATTGGTGATATCCACGGCAATACCCAGCGCTTGGCCGCACCCCGATAATCCGCTGCCGGCGACGCCGATGCCTGGCCCACCCAGACGCTGCACGACTTCAGCGGCGGTCGCTTCGGCGGTCGCCGCGCGCACGTCGGCGCAGGCGATGTGCGCACCGTCGACCGCCAAGCGGTGGGCGACTTCTTTGCCGATGCCGGAACCGGCGCCGATGACCACGACCACTTGGCGCGCCAATTCGGCCTCGGGCGGCATGCGCCGCAACTTGGCTTCTTCCAGGGCCCAGTATTCGATGTCGAAAGCCTCTTGCTCATCCAGCGCCACATATTCATCCAGCGCTTCGGCGCCGCGCATCACCTCAATAGCGCAGCCATAAAATTCTGCCGTCGTGCGCGATTCACTCTTGGTTTTGCCGAAGGCGATCAGGCCGATGCCGGGAATCAAAACCACGGTCGGGTTGGCATCGCGCATTGCGGGAGAATCCGCGCGTTTGCAGCGCTCATAATAGGCGGCGTAATCATCTCGATATTGGGCGAGGCCTTTTTCGAGCAAAGTCCGCAAAGCTCCCTCGCCGCTGAGCGGATCCCACGGCACATACAAAGGCCGGATCTTGGTGCGCAGGAAATGATCCGGGCACGAAGTGCCCAGCGCGGCCAGGCGCGCCGCATCGTGACTATTGACGAAGCGGCGGGTGGGCTCGTCATCGACCACGGTGGCGATCTGGCGACGGTCGACAGACACCTGTCCGCGCAACCAGGGCAGCATCGCCACCACCGCCTGACGCCGCGCGGCAGCATCCAGACTGGCCACCCGCGGCCCACCGAATGTGCGTTGACCGCGATCCGCGGCAGCGATGGCATCGTCAGCCAAGCGGATCAATTCGATGGTCCGACCATGACAGGCAGCGGCATCGTCAGCCCAATTGATGATGCCATGGCCGCCCATGATCGCGCCGATGGCCTGGGGCTGATCCCGACAAAAGGTCTGCAATTGCAGGCCCAAATCAAAACCGGGGCGCTGCCACGGCAACCAGCCCACGCGGCCGCCATAAATTTTCTCGGTCAATTGCCGGGAGTTCCGCGCGGCGGCAATTGATATCACCGCATTGGGATGCATGTGGTCGACGTGGCGATGGGGAACAAAACTGTGCAAGGGCGTATCGATCGAAGCTGCCCGGGCATTGAGATTGAACGTGCAATGCGGATACATCGCCACCATGGCATCTTCGCTCGCGGTCTTGACGCCGGTCTTGCCACGCTTGGCGTAGATGTCTTGCAGCGTCAATAAACGGGATTGATACAACGACGCAAAACCAGAACGTCCCGCCGTACGCAGATCCCCTCCCGAGCCTTTCACCCACAAAACCTCGGCCATTTCGCCACTGACCGGATCAATTTCCGTGCATTTTGCCGAGGTATTGCCGCCGCCGGTATTCGTAATGCGTTGATCAGAACCCAGCAACTGCGACCGGTAGACCAATTGTCCCAAGTCATCCAGATTGGCCGCGTGAGTGGCATCCCAGGCGGGATACGGGGTGATGGCATAGGCGGGCTTGGTGGTCATGGCATAGTCCTCAAGAAAATCAGGAATGGAGATCCGCACCTGTTTAAGGGTGGAGGTGTTGGCCCGCGGCAAGGCTGATTCCAGCAACGCGCAATTCTGCGGCACCGGCATCGCTGACCAAACAATGGGGAAAGCGCCAATCGCCCAGAAATTCCGCGGCCCTTGCACCGAGCTTGCTGGCATCAGCGGCGATCACAGTGTTCTGGCTGCGCGCCTGCACGGCTCGTTGCAACGCGATGATATCCGCCTGCGAATTCCACAGACCGTCGGCAGAAAGCCCTTCGACTCCCAGCACCGCGCCATCAAAACGCCATTCCGCCAGATTGGCCAAACCGCGTCCGCCCAGTAGTAACGACGAACGGCGGAAAAATTGGCCGCCAAGCAGATGCACCGCGAGCCCGTCGTGATCCGCAAGGACCTCGGCCACCGGCAGGCTATTGGTAACAATCACCAGCCCCGGCAGCGGCTGCGCCGCCCGCTGCTGTGCTGCCAACCACTCGGCACAGCGAAAGACCGTGGTGCCGCCATCGAACCACCACGTCGTCCCCGGTTTCAGCAAGCCGCCGACCGCCGCCGCGATCCGGCGCTTCGCCCCGTCGGCCACCGCCTGGCGCTCGCGAAACGACGGAAAGCGCTGGTTATACTCGATCAACGCCCCGCCATGGGTGCGGGTGATGGTCTGATCCTTGGCCAACGCGACCAAATCCCGGCGCGCGGTGGCCTCGCTAATGCCCAGCCGCGCACACAGCTCAGCCACCGGCAGGTAGCCCTCCCGGGACACTAGTTCCGCCAGCTGGGTGCGGCGGGCTTCAACGATGTGGAAGGGGACCTTCATGGTTATGACTGGATATGGTCATTACTTAATGACTGAATGCAATCATTAAAGTACACTTCACCCCCAACCCGATTCGAGCCACTACGGAGAGCGATCCCAGGCGGTGCGGTGGCTTTCCTGATGCCAGCGGGAGTCGGCTCATCCCAAAACGCGGTCATCTTGGGTTGGCCCGATGGGAGCCGCGATGCTCCATAGCCCACGGTCCAGAGAGAATTTCAGGGCAAATGCAGGGCGAAGGGCGCGGCCTTTCGCCGCCTTCCTCCTGAATTTTATCCTGCGTCCTGCCTCACCTACAGCCCATACTCATCCGCTTGGCGATCGACAGCCGTGGCGATTTTGTGGAAGATCTTTTTGGGGTCGGCGCCGATGCGGGTGAGGTCGTCGCGGAGGCGGCCGAGGACCATTTTTTCGAATTTGCCGAGCAGGCGGCCGCCGTGTTCGCGGAATCGTTTGCGTTGTTCGGGGGTGAAATGCTGGGCTTTTTCTTCGAAGTAGAGTTGGCAGAAGCGGTGGTGGCGGGATTCGTCGCGCAGGAATCCCGCGAACATCTCGACTATGGGTTGCGACTGGCAGGAATTGCGGAAGGCGTTGTACAGATTGCCGGCGATGATGTCGCTGATTTGGATGCACCACAGCCATTGGTCGAAGGAGGTGCCGCGCATGATCAGCAAATTGATGCCGAGCATGTCGCGATTTTCGGCGATGTCGGATGGGGTGGCGCGGGCTTCGATGAAGAAGCGGTTGAGGCCTTCCCAGTGGCGGGCTTCGTCCAGCATCATCGCGTGCATCACTAATTCGGCGTCGTATTCACCCTGGGCACGGATGACCGGCAGCATGGTGGCGCAGGCCTGCATGGCGCCGCGTTCGCTGACTAACAGCGGCGAAAGCAGGCGGATCATGCCGTCGCGCCAATCGGGGTCGAGGGTGCCCAGCTGTTGCCAGGGCAGGGCGCCCACGGCCCACTGTTCTTGGCTGGCCCGGGTGTAGAGGCGGTAATAGCCCTCGTGATGTTCGGGCTGGTGATAGTGCAGGTCGTTCAACGCCATAAATCAGGCGCGCTTCGCGGCTTTATTGAGCACGGTCAGTAAATCACCAACGCTCTTGAGGTTGACTAAATCGTCTTCGTCGACCTGGACTTCGTGACGATCTTCGAGCATGCCGATGATTTCGAGCAGAGCTAAGCTGTCGAGATTCAATTTGGCCAGGGTGTCAGCGTCGCTGATTTCCGGCGCGGGGCGCTTGGTGAATTCGGCGATGGCATTTTGCAGGTCGGCGTGGGTGATCATACGGCGGAACTTTGCTGGGAATGGTGAAAGAACAAACGGATTGTCGATGGCCGGACCGCGGAAGCTGCCCTATGGGCCGACCATGGCCGGCCTGAAAGTACACCGCTGCAGATTCGGCAGCAAACTCAATAGCTTTCCTCGGTCGAGGGAAACGACCCTTCGCGCACGTCTTCACGATAACGGCGAAAGGCGGCGGTGGACAATTCGGCGAGTTGCGCGTATTTGCGCACAAAGCGGGGATTAAACTGGGTGGTCAAGCCTAGCATGTCTGGGGTCACCAAGATCTGGCCGTCGCAGCCGGCGCCGCCACCGATGCCGATGATCGGAATGGTGACGGTTTCGGCGATGCGCTTGGCCAAAGTCGCGGGAACTTTTTCGATGACCAGGGCAAACGCGCCGGCCTCTTCCAGGGCCTTGGCGTCGGCGAAAATGCGCGCGGACTCCTGGGCGTCTTCACCACGGGTCTTGTAGGTGCCATAGGCGTGGATGCTTTGCGGTTGCAGGCCGACGTGGCCCATCACCGGAATGCCGGCGTCGACCAGACGACGCACGATAACGCAAATATTCTTGCCGCCTTCGAGTTTGACCGCTTCGGCGAGGCCATCCTGCATCAGGCGGCCGGCATTGCGCAGGGCCTCGTCTTCGCCCTGGTGATAACTCATGAAGGGCATGTCGGCGACGACCAGCGCTCGATTGACTGCGCGGGTAACAACGCGGACGTGATAAAGCATTTCGTCCATCTTCATCGGCAACGTGGTGTCGTTGCCAGCAAAGACCATGCTCGCCGAATCACCGACCAGAATTAGATCGATGCCGGCTTCGTCGAGCAGACGTGCGGTGAGATTGTCGTACGCGGTCAGACACGCGATCTTTTCGCCGCGCTGCTTCATTTCTTGAAGCCGCAGCGTGGTGACCTTGCGCTCGGCGCGACCTGCTTTGCCCATGGTGGGAAGTGTCGGCGGGCTCCCCTGCGACGCCAGCAGGAGTCCCTTGCCTGAGGGCCATCGCTTTTCAACGCATATAGCTGGGAAGCGGACGATCTTCCAGACGCATCCGCGGTTCGGGCACCGGCGGCGGCGGGGCGACGTTTTGCGGGGTCTTGGTGGCAGCCGGCGGAGGGTCAGAAACCGGAGCACGCATGGCCAACCAAGCGATTATGGCTCCCGCAACGACCAAGCCCCCCACCAGCACGATCTCCCCAGTGGAAATCACCACTGCCTCAGCCGGGTTGCGGCGGCTCGAACGGCGATCGCTGATCGGGCGGCGAGAGCTGATCGAACGGCGATCGCTGGTCGGGGGGCCCTTCCGCGAATGTCGGCCCAGGTTGCGATCCGAGGACCGCGGGGTTTTGGGAGCAACCGAGGCTGGGGCTGCCGTCAGCCAACTTGGTGACGCGCCCCCCTCCAGATCCAGATCGGACGTTTTCGAGGCCCAATCGTGCAGTGCCGGCTCTACGACCTCCGTTACCGCCAAGGTCCTTTCCTTAGCCTCGACGGCCGCTTCAGCGGCCTTGAGGAATTCGCGCGGGGCAAAGCGCTGGCCCGCCGCATCGGTGACCGCCGCTTTGCCATCGCTGACCAAAGGGCGGACTAGACGGCAGGCCTCAGCCAAACTGGTTGCGGGAAAGCCGCCCTTGCGGGTGATGATCACAAACGGCGCCTGGGGCACCAAGGAAGCTGAGGCGTCGGTTACCATGGCAGTCACGTGAGTACGCTATCCATCCAGATCCAAGCGGCGCGGCCAGTTCTGGTAGGACGTTGCATCGAAACGCTCCTGATAGGTGATACCCCAGACCGAGCCGCTTCGCAAGGCAACCTTGCGTCACCGACGCAAGGTCCGTTGCGCTTCGCTGCGCTAGATTCCCGGGGTCACCCCAAACCACTTGGCTGGGAATATGCTGTAGACGTGCGCGCGGGCCGCCAATCAGCAATCCGCGGCCAACCGGCCGAAGTTCTCGCTACCGCGGTTCTGGTCCGTTGCCCAGGCTTGCAGGCGCTGTTCCTTTACCAGGCCGTTCGGCGAACAGCCCCTGTGCCTCCGCAGGGCATGGTTCAGGCCGGCCACCAGCCCCAAGAGTCATCGACCGGGATGTGCAGGCTTTTCCTGCGGAGAGGGGCCTGACACTGCATCGCCGATGCCCCACCCGACCACCATGCCGGAATGCTTGGCGCACCTGACCGCGGTACCGGCCGACAGCGGGCGCGGCCTGCGTTTCTGTTTCGGCCGTGAGCGTGAAGATCTCGCCGGAGTTTTCTTGCCCTGGCCGGTGATGGCCCGGCGCATCGCCGGGGTTGCGGAGCGATTGCGCGCAGCCGGCGTGGAGCGCGGCATGGTGGTCGCCGTGCATGCGCATGATCAGCAGGTCGCGCTGTTGGCGTTGCTCGCAGCGATGCAGATCGGCGCCATTCCCACTGCCTTGGCTCCGGTTGGCGGCGGCACGGCGGCGCGCCTGATCGATCAATTCCACGCCGTGCTCGGCGTCGCCCAGCCGCACGTGTTGATCGTCGACCGCGCCTTGCCGGACGAAGTCACCACCGGGCAGCCGGCTCTGCCCACGCTGGTAACGCTCGATGATTATCGTGAGGCCGATCCACCGCCAGCGATCGTCGTCGACCCCGAGGCGCCGTGCTTTCTGCAATTCACCTCCGGCTCCACCAACGTTCCCAAAGGCGTGGTGGTCACCCATCGCATGCTCTTGGCGAATGTCGACAGCATGTCGGCGGTTTTGGGCTGGGACGCGCATGGCCGCTGCGTCGGCTGGCTGCCCATTTATCACGATATGAGTCTGGTCGGCCTGTATGCGATGGTCGTGTGCAAAGCGGCGCGCGGCTGCTTTTTTCCGACTAGCCGTTTCGGTCGCAGTCCGGATCTGTGGCTGCGTTTGCTGGCTGAGGAAAAAGCGCACTTTTCCGCCGGACCGAATTTCGCCTTCGCCATGGTCGCTCGTCATGCGGCGCGGCGGCCGTTGACTGGCCTTGATCTCACCCATTTGCGCGGATTTGTTTGCGGCTCAGAACCTATTTCACCGGCCATCATGCAAGCTTTTGCGGCGGTGACGGGGCCGCTGGGTCTGCCACATCCTGCAATTCCGGCTTTTGGCATGGCGGAAAGCACGCTGATGGCCACCTCGTGCCGCCCCGGGCAACCACTGCAAGTCACCGTCGTCGAACGACAGGCCGTGGAACAAGACGGCATAGTACGCGTGGTGCAGGCCAACTTGGATGATCCGCAGGTGCTCGCCCTGGTCGGCTGCGGTCCGGCCGGGCCGGGGATGCACGTCGCGATTGATCGCGCCGGCATCCTGGTCGGCGAAGGCCTGGTCGGCGAAGTGCTGCTGGCGGGGCCGTCGGTTTTGACTCGGTATTGGCGCAATGACACCGCCACCGCCGCCGCATTCGTGGATCACGCCGGCACCCGCTGGTTTCGCTCCGGCGACCTCGGCTTTCTGCATGCCGGCCATCTGCACATCTGCGGCCGGGCGAAAGATGTGATCATTCACAACGGGGTGAATTATTATCCGGCCGATGTCGAGGCTGCTCTGGCACGGGCTTTACCAAACCTGGTGAAAATTGCCGCCGTGGTCGATGTCCGCCAAGATCTCAGCGCCGAATTTTCCGGTCTGGGCGTGCTTTTTGAGGGAGGTTCCAGCCTGGGTGACGCAGCCGAGGCCGCCGTGGCCGCCTTCGTCAAGGACTACACCGGCCTGCCCGTAGCGCGTGCGCTGGCCTTGGCTGGTGGCACGCATATTCCTCGCACGACCTCAGGAAAATTAATGCGCCCGGCAATCCGCGATCTGCTGCGCGGCCACATCGCTCGGTGACGTGGCGCTTCGAGCGCGGGATCAGGTCAGACCACGTTTATTGAACAGACGCTCGAGCACGCCGGGCAGATGTGGCGCGGCGCGAGTCAATTCAATCGGCTCACCGCCTAAGCTGGTGAAAAAATCGGCGCCGGTCGGGCTGGGCTGGATGCCGATGCAGACGAAGGGCATGCCGCTGAGAATCACCGAGATCGCCTTGCGGCGATCTTCGTCGAGTTCGGCCAGGCGGGTCAGGTCCGAGGTCGCCTCGGGCGTTCCTCTGTCCTCTTCTTCCTCGTCATCGTCCGTATCGCTTTTCGCGGACGCCGCCCGTGTCGGCTTGGGCGCGCGCTTGGGCGCAGCCTTGGCGTCAGGGGCCCCAGGGGGAGCCTTGGCGCCAGGAAATTTCAGGACTCGATCATCATCTTCGTCAGGCATGGCCTGATGATGGTGAGCGGTCCGCGCGGGCAACCGCCGACGCTGGACGGCCTGCACCGCGCACACATCCTAGGCCCCCGATGGCGACTCCCACCGCAAGCCCCCTTCCTGCGCTGATGCGCGACATGTGCGTGGTCCTGGTGCGCACCAGCGGCCCGGTAAACCTGGGCATGGTCGCGCGTCTGTGCGGCAATTTCGGCATTACCGACCTGCGCCTGGCCGCCCCGATCACTGAGATCGATTGCGATGACGCGCGTAAATTTTCGGTGACCGCCAAGCCCTTGCTGCTTGCCGCCAAGGTCTTTCCCGATCTGCGCAGCGCGGTCAGCGACTGTGGCGTGGTGGTCGGTACTTCGGCCCGGCTCCGGGATGGCATGTTTGGTGAACCGCTACTACCGGCGCATCTGCCTGCGGCGCTGGCCGTGCGCCCCAGCGCGCGCTGGGCTCTGGTCTTCGGCAATGAATCCGACGGCCTGACCGAAGAGGAAATGCGCTGCTGCCAGCTGTTCGTGCGCCTGCGTCATTTCGGCGATGTTTTTTCGTACAATCTCTCGCATGCGGTCGGCATTTTGCTGTATGCCCTGTCCGACTACGCCGCGGAATTGCCACCAGCGCCGGCTCTGCCGCAGGCGGTGACCCGGGCCGAGATCGATCGCTTTTATCGCTATTGGCTGCACACGCTCGGGCGTTTCGGCTATTTCCGGCGCATCGCCGAGGACCGCTTCGCGCCCAAGTTAGAATTATTGCTGAGCCGCCTGCATCTGACCGACTACGATGTGCAATTGCTGTGGAGCATGCTGGCGCAATTCAATTATCACACGTTCGGTAACCGCGCTGACCCGAATTTCAGCGGTGCGGAAACGGGCAATGATAGCGAACCCGACGAGCCTGCGGACGCTTGACCCCCGCCTGGGTCCGCTTATTCCAGCGAGCCCTTGGTGCTGGGCACGTCAGTTCCGGTGATGCGAATCGCTTGGCGCAGGGCGCGGGCGGTGGCCTTAAAGGCGGCTTCGACAATGTGATGCGAATTGCGCCCACAGCGCTGATGCAGATGCAGGCAGAAACGGGCGTGATCGGTCAGGGCACCAAAGAATTCAGTGACCAATTCCATATCCCAGGTGCCGATAATCGACGCCGGCGGCTGCAGATCGTAGACCAGATAGGGCCGACCCGAGAGGTCGACGGTGGCTTCGACCAGGGCCTCATCGAGGGGACAGGCGATGTGGCCAAAGCGTTCGACACCGACGCGGTCGCCCAGGGCCTGACGCAAGCACTGCCCCAGAACAATCCCGACGTCTTCGGTAGTATGGTGGCCATCGACATGCAGATCACCGCTGCACGCGACCTGAATGCGGGTGCCGCTATGCTTGGCCAGGGCCTCCAGCATGTGGTCGAAGAACCCGATTCCGGTGCTGATTTCGCTGCCGGTGCCACCGAGATCCCACGTCGCAGTGATCGTGGTTTCTTTGGTGGTGCGGGTCGTTGTGGCCGTGCGGGACATGCGCGCACGGTAGCTGGGACGCCGGGCGGGGCCAGTGCAGGGTATGACTGCGGGGCAGCCGGTGGCTGGGACGGGCGTACGTTTCGTTCGAGCCACTCGGAGAGTGGCGTTCCCAGGCGCGGCTGGTGCTTTCCGGTATCGCTTGCGGTCCGCTCTGCTGGTGACGGGCGGCAAACGTGCTCCGCCATTGAATAGCCGTCTACCATGATGGACCATTCCTGCTGTGGCTGTCGCGACCTTTCCAACCTGGCCCCGCCTGGTCGGCCTGACGGCTGCCAGCAGCGGCCTGATGGCTGCGGCCCTGCTGCATCCGCCGGTGCTGGTCGTTGCCGGCATGGGGGCGGCGGGCTGGACGGTGCATGGATGGCTGCGCCACGGTCTCTCGGGCGCCTTGGCGGCGAGTCTGCCCGCCTTGGCGCTCACTGGTGGCTGGGCCAGCTTGGCCGCCTGGAGCATCGCCGGCCTAGCCAGCGGGCTGGCCGCACGATCGACCGCCAATCGTGAAGCGCTGTGGAGCGCGCGCGATGCAGTTCGTGACGCCGAACGTGAGCAGCGGGAATTGCAACGTCATAATGAACGCTATCCCGCCCTGCTGGAAGCGTGTCTGGCATTTTCATCCGCGCGCGATCATGACCAATTGGCCGAAATCTTGGTGATCGCCGTGGTAGAATTGGTCGACCAACTGGATTGCGTGCGGGTGTACCTGGGTCCCGCCGGACAGCCGGCCTGCCTGGCCTCGCGCGATGCCGACGGCCAGCCCTGCCCGGTCCCCGCCAGTGCCGATGAACAATACGTCGCTACCGAGGCCCGCCCGCTGATCCGCCGCGAAGGGGCGTGGATGCACGCCGCCCTGCCCTTGCGCGGCGATCGCCGCCGCGACGAAGATGGCGACAGCCTGCGCGGAGTTTTGACCGTGCGCTTCCGCCTGGATGATCTGGGCGATCGCTTGGCTCTGGAATTATTGAGTGCCCTTAGCCGCTTGGCAGGAATAGGCTTAGCCACGGTCGACTTGCTGACTCAAGCCCGATCATTGGCGTTGCGCGATTCGCTGACCGGGCTGTATGGCCGCCAAGAATTCCTGCGCCGCCTGGATGAACACGCGGCCAGCGCCCAGCGCAACCGCACCAGCCTGGGCGTGATCCTGTGCGATCTCGATCGGCTCAAGGCCTATAATGATCGCTATGGCCATCCCGCCGGCGATACCGCACTGACCCTGGTCGCGCGCAGTCTGGGTGAGGTCCTCAGCGGCGACGCCATCGTCTGCCGCTATGGCGGCGAGGAATTCGTCGCCCTGATTCCCGGAGTCGATGGTGATGCCATCGCGTTGCGCTGCGAACAGGTGCGTGCGGCCATTGCCGCGACGGAATTGGTACCTAACGATGGCAAACGCCGGGTGACCGCCAGCCTGGGCTGGGCGCTGTTGGCACCCGATGAAGATATTCGCGCCTGCCTGGCCCGCGCCGATCAAGCCGCCTACGCTGCCAAGGCTGCTGGACGGAATTGCGTCAAGGCCGCGCCATGATCGCGCTGGGCCGACTGCGCTTGACCGTGGCCCTGGCTGCCGGGATCACCGCCGCGGGCATCGCCGTTACCGGCATGAGCCAGGCGTGGATCGCGGCGGGTGCGTGCGCGGTAGCCTTGCTGGCCGGATTATCCGTGGCTTTGGCACCAGCGCGTCGGAGCCCGACCGAAGGCGGTGTGCACGCGATTGATGATCCCGATGCTCTACACCAGCGTCAGCTGCGCATCGAAGAAGATCTCCAGCGTCTCACCGACGAACAGGACCTGCAACGCGGCGTTTTTGAAGTCAGCACCGAATTGGTCGGCTGCGTCGACGAGATCGACGCGCGCACTCGCTTCGCCGCCGCCCTGCGCCGCTGGTGGGCCTGTCAGCACGTCGATCTGGTCTTGTGGGAACGCGGATCCTGGCGTGCCTTGGGCGGCGAATTGCATGGCAAATTCCCGGAATTGCAGCAGGGCGTGCAATTGCCGCCATCCGCTGGCGGCGATCTGATTCTCGACCTCAGCGCGGGTGTCGATGGCCAAGCAGCGGTTATTTTGCGCGGTGCAACGCCGCAGCCGACTCTGGCCCATCTTAGCGAAGCGGTGCAGGAACGGGTCGCGGATGTGCTGCGCAGCCAGCTCGCGTTGAGTCTGCGCCGGGTCCTGCTCTATCAGCATTTGCAGGAGCTCGCGCGCAGCGACCCCCTCACCGGCGTGCATCGCCGCTGGTACGGCGAACGGCGTCTCGAGGAACTCGTCGAAGGCGGCGCCGTGGTCACGGTCGCCATGGTCGACATCGATCACTTTAAGCAGGTCAATGATCGTCTCGGCCACGCCGCTGGCGACGCAGTTCTCGCTGCGGTCGGCCAAGCCTTGAATGCCACGATTCGCGGCGGCGATGTGGTCTGCCGTTTCGGCGGCGAAGAGTTTCTGGTGATCTGGCCCGACGCCGCCCCGCTCGGCGCCACCATTGCGGCCGAACGCCTGCGTGCCGCCATTGCCGCCCTGGCCGACGTGCCCACGCCCGTCACGGTCTCCGTCGGTTTCGCCTGCGTCCATCAGGACGAAGCTTCTGTGGAATTGATCGCCCGCGCCGACCGCGCCCTGTACCAAGCCAAAGCCGCTGGCCGTAATTGCGCGGTCAGTGCCGAAACTATCGCTACCGGCGGCACCATTCGCACCGCGAATCGTGATCGTCGTGGGAGCGGGCGACCTTCCGTGTAAAAGCGGCCGCTCAGCGTTTCGGCTGCTCCGAGGCCTGTTTCGTCGAGAAGAGTGCGACCCCGCGGTCAAAGCCGGTGATGCACTCTTTCCACGCGAAACCGTCCTGGCGTTCGCGCACGGCGAGGTTGCGGCGGTTGCGGCTATACACCCAGGACCCGGAGAAATTTCCGGAGTCGACTTGGATGGCTGGACGGCCATCGAATTCAAAGGTGTAGAAAAGGCCGCCCGTGACAGGCTGGTTGGCTTTGTTAACCGTACGTGGGATCCGTACCCAAGCGCCATCCTCGTGGGAACTTTCCGTCCTGCGTCCTGCGTCCTGCGTCCTGCGTCGCGAAGCATTGGCATGCCGCGTAAGCCGTGGCGATGAGGGCTTCCAGCGCGCAGGATCATCCCTCAGCCTGAAGGCAAACCCGCATCCAGTATTTCGAGGACGCAGGACGCAGGGCGCAGGACGCAGGACGAGGTGGCTATGAAGGTGGCTATGAAATTGGCAATCACGAAGGTAATTCCAGAGCTCGCTCTACTTCCCCATTTCCATTCAGTTGGACGAGATGGTCGCTGCCTTTGGCATCGGCGTAAATAATCGCGGCGGTGTTGCCGGAGCTAATAAAGTGCGGATCGCCACTGCTGGGGCCGAGGTTGGTAAGGATTTGATGGCGCCAGTCGCGGCGCAGGCGCAGTAGATGCAGGAACCCATCGACGCCGCGGAATAGCACCGTGTGGCGACCACCGAGATAGCCACCACCGGGGCGGCCGCTCGCAGCGGGGGCGCCGGCAGCGAGAGTCAAATCGTGGTGAATCCACCGGTCGCCATCGAAGCACAGTTCATGCACGTGGCCATCGGCGCCGAGATACAGCACATGTTCGTGATCGGCCGGGGCATAGCCGATCGGATCGGCGGCCGCCGGTGGAGCCTTTGTCTGCGCGCTCAAATCCGCGTGACGCCAAGCGCTGGATGCAGGCAGTCGCAACCATTCGTGGATACTGCCGTCGGCGCTGCGGTAGGCGCAATGGCGACTGCCTTCCAGAGCCCAGGACCATGCGGCGGCGGCACCGGCCGCCAGAGGAAAGTCCGCAGCGGGAATGAGATCGTAATCACCCTGCGCATCGTGGACATGGGGATGCCCCTGGTCGTCGACGCGAATGAGGAATGGTTCGGAGCTGTCGGCCCCGCGGGCGATAGTGGCGCCATGTGGACTGGGGCCCAGCCGTTCGGGTGTGCTGATCTGTCGCCCATTCTGGTCCAGCACAGCGCGATGAATATGCTCATCGGCGCCATGCCAGACCAGCATCCCCTGCTCACCGCGCATCACCACACTGGGCTGACCCAGCACGTCGGTGACCGCTTCGATGCCGTCGTTGCGGCCACAACCCGCCCAGCGTTCGGCGACGGTACGCGCGACTTTAAGGCGGCCTTTGCGGTCGGCCCAGGCGGCCAGCCAATTTCCTTTGCGGGTCGCGGTCACCACTCCGGCTACCTGTTCGTGGGGAACGCCGTCGGCATCGGTGATCACCGCGCGGGCGCGGGTCAGTGCCTGTTCCAGATCACTGTTCGCGGCCGAGGCTTTCTTGTCGACCACGTGAGCCGCGGGGGCCGCACGTGGCGGCGCGTTGGAGTGTCGGCGAGCCTCGGCCTCGGCGAGGGCTAGCGCCTGAGCCATGCGATTCTTGTCAGTTTCCGCAACACGAAGTTGCTCGGCCATTAGCGCCCGCGCCGCTTCGGCACCGGCGGCTTGATCCGCCTTTATCCGCCACTGTTCGTGGTCCTGCAATAAACGCCGCTGCTGCGTGTCTGCTGCACTGCGTGCGGCCTCGGCAGCACGGGTAGCGGCTTCGGCACTCCCTCTTGCTTCCGAAGCTGCGCGTTCCGCCGCATCGGCACGGCGGTTGGCGGCGGCTAGGGCTGCGCGCACCTCGTCAGCTTGGCGTTCGGCGCCAGCGGCGGCGGCACGCACTGCGACCAGTTCGCGTTTGGTCACGTCGGCAGCTTGAACCGCTGCCGCAGCGTCAGCTGCTTGGCGAGCCGTATCGGTCTTCGGTGCGGACGCGTCAGCGCGGCGGTTGGCTGCGGCAAGAGCTGCGCGCAATTCTTCGCTCTGGCGTTCGGCCGCCTCGGCGCGGGACCGCAGGGCCACGCGCTCGCGTTCGCTTTCCGTCTGCCGACGGTCGGCTGCGGTAATGCGCTGGGTGATGGTGCCGGTTTCAACCTGGGCCTTATCATTTTCGCGCAGCAGGCGGCCCACCGCTTCGCGGGCCAGGATTGCCGTCCGTTTCGCCGCGGTCAATTCGTCGCTGAGGTGATGGACTTGGGCTTGCAATTCCCCGCAACGACCGCGGAGTTGGGCCATTTCATCGGGGTCAATTTCGCTATTCGTCGACACGGCGGCGGGCGCCTGCTGGGCTTGGGCCTGGGCGAGCTGGTCCTGGAGATCATCAATCAGGCTGTCCTGCACCCGCGTCCATTCGAGTTCGTCCAGACGACGCAGGTCGCTGGCCAGGGTGCCGTCGTCGCCCGGGATCTCGGGCACTTTATCGATCAATTCCGCATGCAACCGTTCGAGATCCAGCGCCAAACGCGCGACCACCTGCTGGGCTGCGTCTTCATCGGCGTAAAATGCGGCTTCGGCTTCTCCGGCGTTCTCTGCCTCGCCCGCCGCTGCCAGGGCAAGGTCCGGGTGCGCGGCGGGATCGGGGGCATCGCCATACAGACGACGATTGAGGGACAATAAGGCCGCAACCACTTCGGCGCTCGCGACCAGGCGTTTGCTCACGGTCCGTTGTAATTGAGCCCGTTCCAGTTCTACCGCCAGGGTGCGCTCGCGTTCGGCGGCCAATTCTGTGCGCAGACTGGCAAATACCTCATCATCGACCAAGGGTGCCTCCAGGGCGGCATCCGCGCGGAGCTCGGCCCCACGCACCTGCGCCTCCAAGAGGGCAACCCGCGCTGCCAGAGCATCACGACGTTGGCCGGCGACGTCGGCGCGACGCGCCAATTCGGCCTGGCGGTCGGCGGCGGTCGCGTCTGCCGCGGCCAAGCGGCGGGCCAAGGCATCGCGTTCGTCCTGCACTTCGCGCAAGCGCTGGGCATCAGCCTGGCGTGTGTCGCCCTCGTGGCTGCGTTCCGACATGATCGTAGTCAATTCGCTCCGGGTTTGGGCGAGGAGGCGATCTTGTTCTTCCGGGCCCAGCGTGGTCGCACTGCTGCTGATGACGCGGCGGAGTGCTTCCTTGATCCATTCCTTGAGATTGCGTTCGGAGAGGGTTTTAAGATTGCGGGTTTTGCCCCCCCGCGCGAGTTCCTCCAACGAGGTGCGCCGGGTCAGTGAATCGAGCTGACTATCGATCTCGGATTCACTGGCGGTTTCCACACGGGATTCGTGCACCGTGCGCCCCAGAGCAGCCCTGGCCAGCTCCAACGAGGAGCCCTCATCGGTGGAGCCGGATTCCGAGCCAGCCGCCGCGGCTTTCGGCGGATTCGGACGAGGACGGGGACGCGGTGCAAGCATGGCCAACTCCTTCGGGAGCTGACTACCGTGCTCGGGGGGGGCGCTGGGCAACGGGGAAGCCGCCCCCGATTAGCCGCCAGGGGCAGCCGTAGCAGCGAAAAGGGCCCCGCAGAGGCCCTTAGAGTTCAGCGGTGGGCTGATAGCGCCGGACCACCGCGCTGGCCAGGGCGAGCGTATGAGCCTGGTCAACGCCACAGGCCTGGGCCTGGACGACGAGGCTGCCGGTGGCGGTGGCTTCGTTCGGCCCCGCGAGCACCTCGCGACCACAGGCATTGGCCGTGAGCTGGTTCAACACCGCATTCGCCGCCCCGCCACCAACGATATTGACGGTGGCGAAGCAGCGCCCCGTCCGGGCTTCGAGGGCGGTCAAGGCCCGGGCATAGGCCGCCGCGAGACCATCGAGGACCACGCGAATACAACTGGCGTCATCGGTAGGTGCAGGACGAGCCTGTTCGCCACACCACGCCGCGATGCGTTCGGGCATCGATCCCGCGATCAAGGTTGGCGCAAAAAATCGGAGATCGTCAACGTCCAAAGAAGAGGCACTCGGCGGCCGTTGCGCTGCGGCGGCCGCCAATTCCGCGTACGTGGCCGACCGCCCGGCTGCGACAAATGCGCGGCGACATTCCTGAATGATCCACAAACCCATGATGTTGCGGTTCAGGCGCACGCGTCCGTCCACCGCCATTTCATTGCTATAGCCCGCTGCGTAAAAATCGGCACTGAGGTCCGGGGTATGGTGGACGCAGCCCAGCAAGGACCACGTACCCGAACTTACATACGCATCACGATCCGGATCGCCCGCCATGCCCGCCACCGCACTGGCGGTGTCGTGACCACCCGGAATGACAATGGCACAATCGGCGTTCACGCCCCAGGCGGTCGCGAAGTCGCCACGCAGCACACCGAGCTTGCTGCCGGTCGCCGTGATCGGGCCAAAAGCCGCCAGGGGCAGGCCCAGGTCCTGGATCAGTACCGCATCCCACTCCGTCGCTGCAGGCGTCGCCAAACCCCAGGTGCCGACCTGGGTGCGCTCCCAGGCCAGTTCGCCGGACAACCAATGATGCAACACATCGCTGATCGGAATTATGGCGGCGGCGCGGGCAAATAATGCCGGGTCTGCGCGCACGTGCGCTGCGAGTTGAAAAACGGTATTGAAACTGAGCGGGCGCACGCCGCTGCGTTTGAAAAACGCGTGTTCGCCATATCGGCTCAAAAACTCGGCGGAAATCCCCTCGGTACGCGGATCGCGATAACAGAAAGGTGCCGTCAATAATGCGCCGTCAGCGCCGATGACGCCATAATCGACGCCCCAGGTGTCGACGCCGATGCTGGCGATGCGTCCGTGCGTACCCGCGCGACGGATGCCCGTCGCGATGCCCGCCTGAATCGCCGGGATATCCCAGCGCAAGCTGCCGTCCCGGGTCAGCGATGGGGTCGCAAAGCGGTGCATTTCTTCCTGCACTAAGCCTGACTCGGTAAACGTGCCCAGAATCACCCGGCCTGATTCGGCGCCGAGGTCGATGGCGACGTGACGGCTGATAACCGCTGCATTCACCGTGGAAATCCGGTTCCACCAACAGCGATGGCCAGGGAGCTGCCTTTGCGTCGCGCTTGCCGCTCCTGCGCTTTGGCCTGCAGATACCCGCTACGGCGGAAGGCCTGCAAGGGCTCCGGATCCATGCCCTGAGTCTGCCGCCACTCGCGTAAGGCCGGCCGCACGTCGGTCTGATATGCATCCTGAAGGATCTCTTCAATGCCGACAATATCGCGCTCGGCGCGGGCTGCCGCCAGGGCGGAACGGTCGATCAAAAGGGCCTTGGCGTACAATTCTTGTACGCGCAACACGCTTTGCAGAATATTTTCGATAGTCGGCTTGTGCGTATTGCACTGGTCAAACATGTACGACACTTTTTTTGCCGCGGCGGCCACAACCGGATCGGCATCTGCTTCGGCGGCGATCAATTCCTGGTAGATCAGGAACAGCTCGTATTGATTGAGCGATCCCACGCCCAGGTCGTCATCGGCGTATTTACGTGCATTGAAATGGAAGCCGCCGAGGCGGCCTTCGTCGAGCAGAATCGCGACAATATGTTCGATATTGGTGCCTTGGGCATGATGGCCGGTATCGACCAGGACCTGAGCCTGCGGACCCAGCTTGCTGCATTGCAGCAAGGACGAACCCCAGTCCTGGAGATCGGTGTGGTAAAAAGCCGGCTCAAAGAATTTATACTCGATCACCATGCGCATCGACGGCGGCATCGCCGCGTAGACCTCGGCCAGGGATGTCTGCATGCGCCGCTTACGCGCGCGGAAATCATCCTGGCCGGGATAATTGGTGCCGTCAGCGAACCACAGCGACAGCATGTCGCTGCCGCAGGCCTTGGCGATGGCGATGCAGTCGAGATGGGCCTGCACCGCTTTGCGGCGGATGCGTTCGTCGCGATTGCAGATCGAGCCGAATTGATAATCGGCGTCCTGGAAGACATTCGGATTAATCGCGCCGATCTGCACCCCGTGCTGCGCGGCCAATTTTTGCGCGACGGACCAATCGTCACAGGTGTCCCAGGGAATATGCAGGGCGACGGTTGGACAGATGCCGGTCAAACGGTGCACGGTGCCGGCGTCCTCGAGCTTTTCGGCCAAGGTCTTGGCCGCCCAGGGCTGCGGAAACACGCCAAAGCGGGTGCCCGAGTCGTTATAGCCCCATGAGGGCGTCTCAATGCGTTGCTGACCCAGGCGTTGCAGTAATACGGCGTGATCCATGGCGGGCTCCTGATAGGAATGACAGCGGAAGGCAGGGACGAGCGACTTCTGCCAGCCTAGCCCGGTTGGCACTGCCTGTCTGTAGGAGGTTTGGCCGCGCCCAGTAGCACGATCGGACCTTTGCCGCGTGGCATCTGCTTGCCCAGACCGGCCACAGACAAGACTGGCAGGAATGACGCAGGAAGATCTTGGCTTGCAGCGGTTGACCCTGGCCGAGCTCTTTCCCGTTGGTGGCCCCGCAGTGCACATCAATCAACCGGTGCATACTGGTGATACCCCGCTGCATGATCACGACTTCTTTGAGATCGCGGTGGTGCTAGCAGGAAAGGCGCTGCACCGCACCATACATGGGCAGTATCCTCTGAGGCCGGGAATGGTGATCGTGCTGCAGCCCGGCCAATGGCATGCGTACGAAAAAGCCCGCGGTCTGGAATTATGCAATTGCTGCTTTGGCGGCGATCTGCTGCTGCGGGAATTGGCCTGGGTGCGCAGTGATCCGGTCTTGGGGGCGTTGTTTCCTGGGGTGTTTTCGCCCGCTGCTGCCAGTGTCCGCCCGACTGGCAGCCAAGGAGTGAGCGTGCATGCGGTTGGCGCCGACACCTTGGTGGATATTCGCGCGCACTGCCAGCGCCTGCGTCAGCTCACCACCGCCACCGATAGCGTGCGCCGACGCGGCGACGTGATTGCGCATCTGCTGTTGTTATTCGGCTCATTAGCGCGTGCGGTTGAGCCTAGCCGTCAGGCGATTCAGCCCCCCCATGCCCAACACGCGGCGATCCAGGCGGTGGTGGATACCATCGAAGGCGATCTTCGCCGGGAATGGGCGCTTGACGAATTGGCGGCTCGGGCGGGCTTGCAGCGCAGTCATTTTGTGCGCCGATTCCGGCGTCTGACTGGGGAAGCGCCCATTGCCTACATCGCCCGCCGACGCGCAGAAACAGCGGCGGTGCTTTTGCTGACCACGGATCTGGCGATCGCCGACATCGGGCGCCGAGTCGGCTGGGACGATCCCAATTATTTTGCCCGTCGCTTCCGCGCTGCCTTTGGTCTGTCCGCCCGTACCTATCGTGCGCAACTGCCCGTGCCTGCCTTAACCCGCCCCGGCGAGGCATGGATTCAGTGGTGAAGACCGCACCTATTTCGTTTTGGGTTTTTTCTTCCGCCGCCGACTAAGCACGGCCAAAAATGCGGTCATGAGGGCAATGCCAATCACCAAACCCGCCTCGGCGATCTGCCAATATGGCTGGATATAGCGTCCCCAGAAGCCGAAGTCCGGCTTCCATTTCCAGATGATCCAAATGAACACCGCCAAGGTGACCAGACTGGCGACCGCAACGACCCCGATGCGCACCGAGCGGGTGATGAACCGGTCGACGTCGATGGCCTTGTTGCCCCACAGACAATGATTCACCAGGACGACCGCGGCCAAGGCGCCAAGCCAGGCCAAGCCCCAGATCGCACTGACGATCAGCAACAGCGCGGTATCGGTGGACACGACCCCAGTATGAAATCGGGGCTTGGCGCGCAAAGACCGCGCCGGTGCTCGCCGGTCGCAGACCCCTTGGGGGTAGCAGTGGAAATGCCCGCTCAAGTTCCACACTGGGGACATGGTCCTTCGCGGTCTTTCAATGCCTTTAGCCACCTATCGTCGTCGTCGCGGAAACGCAGCGCGGCTCCTGCGCAAAGCGCTCGAAGGCGAGGTGCCCTTATTGCTGCTCGGCTGCGATGAGCACACCCTGCGCGCCGTGCGGCAGGATCCGTGGTTCGATTATTACAGCGGCTGTCATGAACCCGACGCCGCCCTGCTGATTGATCCGGGTGGAACTCAGCGCGATACCCTGTTCCTCGATCCAGGTGATCCCAAGCGGGTGGTGTGGGATGGTCCGCGCATTGGCGCCGGTAGTGCTACCAAACGCGCGCATGGCGTGCATGCCTGCGCCCCGATCGCCGATCTCGAAGGCGCCGTGGTCAAGGCCGCAAAACGCGCCGGCAATCGTTTGGCGGTATGCTGGCGTGAGCGCGAACCCGGCTGGCAAACCGAACAAGCGCTGCGCTGGAAGAAAAAACTGCGCGGCATCACCGTGCTCAATGCCGAGCCGATTCTGGTGCAGCAGCGCATGATTAAAGATGCGGACGAGATTGCGTGGCATCGCCGCGCAATTGAGATCACCCGCCAGGGTCTGCTAGCGGTGCTGCCGCAAATTCCGAAATTGAAGACCGAATCTGAAGTCGCCACCCTGCTGACCATGCATTATCGCAAGGTCGCGTACGGACCGCTGGCCTTTCCGCCGATTGTCGGTTCGGGGATCAATGGCGCGACCTTGCATTACCCACACAACGATCAGCCGCTGGTACGTGGCGCTCCGCTCTTGATCGACTCGGGGGCAACTGCCGGAGGCTATTGCGCCGACGTGACCCGCACTGTGCCGCAGCACGGACGTTTCGATGATCGCCGTTTTCGCGAGGTCTATGACCTCGTCCTGCACTGCAATGATCTCGGCCGCCGACATGCCCGCCCGGGCATCACTCGCGAAGAATTGAATGCCGTGGCTTGGCAACCGATCATCGACGCCGGGTTTACCCGCCATCACGGACTGTGGCATCATATCGGTCTCGATGTCCACGACCCCGCTGATTACAGCGAGCCGCTGCGCGCAGGCATGATCATTTCCAATGAGCCCGGCGTCTATCTCGCTGATGAAGGTTTCGGCATCCGTATCGAAGACGATCTCTTGATCACCGCGACCGGCTGCGAAGTTCTGACCCGACGGATCCCGAAAAAGCCGGCCGAGCTGGAAGCCCTGATGCGATGCTGATTCCGACGACGCCGCAATCCAACGCGCGCACAGTGCTTTGCGCACGCCGATCGCCATTCTGAGCGGGCTTCCACTGCTGGTACTGATGACCGGCGCGGGAAGAGGCGGTGCAACGCGGCGATGCCGCGGCGAATTGCGAGGACATAGGACATAGGACCTCGGACCAGAGGCAATGGTTTTCGAGACGCAGGACGCAGGACGCAGGACGCAGGACCAAGTGGCAATGAACGCAGGATTCTTTGGTCACGCCTGGATGAAGTTGCACTGCGGCCGAGGTGACACCGTGCACAATTGCGGGGACTTCGGACCTCGGACCTCGGACCAGTGGCAATGGTTTTCGAGACGCAGGACGCAGGACGCAGGACGCAGGACCAAGTGGCAATGGAAGCATTACGCAAAACGACAGTCTACGAGAGTGACTTCCGAACGTCTCCACAGGTGCAATACTGAAAAGCATGCATCCCATCGACGACCTCTGCGCCTTCATTGATGCCAGTCCTTGCCCGCGGCATGCGGTGGAAACCTTGGCCGAACGTCTGCGGACGGCGGGGTTTGCCGAGTGGTCACAACACGAGGCCTTTCCGGCCAAGGCCGGCAGTCGGGCCTTTATTCGCCGCGGCGGTGCCCTGATCGCCTTTGTCGTCCGGGAACGCGCCACGCGCTTTCATCTGGTCGGAGCGCATACCGACAGTCCGCATTTGCGCCTGAAGCCCCGGGCGGCGTACGCCTGTGAGGGCTGCAAACAATTCGGGGTCGAAGTGTACGGGAGTGCCTTGTGGAATTCCTGGCTTGATCGCGATCTCGGCGTTGCGGGAACGGTGTGGACCAGCGAGGGACAGGGGCTGCCGATCCGTATTCATCGCCCCCTCGCACGCGTTGCGCAACTGGCGATTCACCTGGATCGCAAGGTCAATGAAGACGGCCTGAAATTAAATGCACAGCAACATCTCGCCCCCCTGTGGGGCTTGGGCGGCGATGCCGGCGCTGAATTTCTCAAACTTCTTGGCGACGCCGCACGAGTGGACCCGCGCACTATCGTTAGTCACGATCTCTCTTTGTACGATCTGAACCCCGCCAGCCGAGGCGGTGCCGCAGGCGAATTCATTTTCGCCGGACGGTTAGATAATCTCGCTTCGTGCCACGCCGGACTGCAGGCACTGATCGCCGCCAGCACCAGCGGCCGCGATGATACGGTCAGCGTCTTGGCCTGTTTCGACCACGAAGAAGTCGGCAGCGGCAGCGATACTGGCGCGGAAAGCACGTTTCTCGGCGCCGCGCTGGAGCGCCTCGCCTTGGCGCTAGGACTAGATCGGGCCGGGTATTTAACCGCCCTGAGTCGCAGCCTGCTTATCTCTGCCGACATGGCCCACGCCGTTCACCCTAATTATCCTGATCGCCATGAGGCCCACCATAAACCGCGTCTTGGTGGCGGCCCAGTGCTAAAAACCAACGTTAATCAACGTTACGCCACCACTGGTGCCAGCGCCGCGCAGATTCAGCGTTACGCGCGCTCGCTCGATATTCCGCTCCAGGATTTTGTCACCCGCACCGACCTCGGCTGCGGCTCGACCATCGGCCCCGCCACCGCCGCCCGCTTAGGCATCGCCGTCGCCGACGTCGGCAATCCGATGTTGTCGATGCACAGTATTCGTGAATGCGCGGCAACCGCCGATCATGAACCATACATTCGCTTGCTGACTGAACATTTTCTTGCTTAGGTTTTTACGTTTCATCTCGGCGGCTTGTGTGCTTGTCCGAGGTCCTAGGTCCTAGGTCTCGTTGACTGTGCGTTCCCTCCGGAAATGCGGTTTCGGTGTTCGTGGCGAACCTGAACGCATTCCGCTCACAAAGTCCCCGACCTAGGACTTCGGACCTCGGACTTTTCAAGCAAACACGTCATAAAGTGAATTGCGCCAGCTCTGTTCTCGTCCGAAGTCCGAGGTCCTAGGTCTCGTTGACTGTGCGTTCCCTCCAGAAATGCACTCTCGGTGTTCCGGCGAACCTGAACGCATTCCGCTCACAAAGTCCCCGACCTAGGACTTAGGACATAGGACATAGGATATAGGATATAGGACTTTTTAAGCAAATACGTCGTAAATAGCGCGAATCGCTTTGGCCAAGTCGGCTTCTTCAACTCCGATGATGATGTTCTGTTCCGATGAGCCTTGATCGATCATGCGGATGTTCACGCGGGCTTCGGCGAGGGCGGTGCATAATTTTGCGGCGGTGCCGATGGCGTGATTCATGCCTTGGCCGACGGTGGCGATCAGGGCCATGCCGGGCAGAACTTTGATTACATCGGGTTTGATGATGTTGGTCAGATCTTCGACCACGGAATCGAGCTTGGAAATGCCATCTTCGTCGACCAGTTGTTTGTCCGAAACCACCACCGACATGGTATCGACGCCGGTGGGTACGTGTTCGTAGCTGATGTTGGCGCGGGCGAGAACCTCCATCACTACGCGGCCGAAACCGACTTCGTTGTTCATCAGCGCCTTTTCTAAGGCGATGACGGTAAACCCTTTGGTGCCGGCGATGCCGACCACCACCTGTTCGCCCGGATCACGGGCGGGCATGATGAAGGTGCCGGGATCTTCGGGACGATTGGTGTTGCGAATATTGATCGGGATCTTGGCCTTGCTGGCGGGAAACACGGCTTCTTCGTGCAACACCGAGGCGCCCATGTAGGCCAATTCGCGCAATTCGCTGTAGGTGATCTCGGCGATGGTGCGGGCTTCGGGGATAATGCGCGGATCGGTCATCAGCACGCCGCTGACGTCGGTCCAATTTTCGTAGAGCGCGGCTTTCGCCGCCGCCGCCACGACTGCACCGGTGACATCGCTGCCGCCGCGGGAAAAAGTTTTGATCTCGCCGCTCGGCGCGATGCCATAAAAACCAGGAATAACGTAGCGGCGTGCCGGATCGGCGCAGCGCTTGGCGATCGCGGCATAGGTTTTGGCCTCATCCAGGCGACCACCGCGATTGAAAAAGATCACTTCGGCGGCATCGACATATTCCGCGTCCAGCAACGCGGCAACGATGTGCCCGTGAATGGCCTCGCCGCGGCTGGCCACGTAATCGCGGGTGGTGCCAGCGTCGATGCGGGTGCGGACTTCGGCCAAGACGGTATCAAGGGACAGGCTTAAACCCAATTCCTTGGCGATGCCAAGAAACCGGTCGCGCACCTGATTCCACTGTGGGCTAATGTCCTGATGTTCCTTAGCGAGCTGCCAGCACAGCAGCAGCAAATCCGTGACCTTGGTGTCTTTGGGGTGCGCCTTGCCGGGCGCCGACGGCACAATCAGGCGGCGCTGGGGATTGGCGTCGATGATCGCTTTGACTTTGCGCAGCTGGGCCGCGGTGGCGACCGAGGTGCCGCCAAATTTGGCGACGATTGCAGGCTGGGTGGACATGGGGGGCTCCTCCGGCGGGGTCGGACCCTATCGGAATGGGCCGCGCATGCCACTGCGGCACCGCTCCGACCCATGCCCACCTGGGTCTTGGCCCCACTGCAAACTTCAGCTATAACGCGACCGAATGAACCCGGTGGGAGTGTGCGCATGGTCTTGTTCTTCCTTATGTTTGGCGTCGTCCTGGCCATTGCGGGCGTCGCCGCGGTCATCGTCCTGCGTACCAAAAAGGGCGCCCTGGGGCCGTGCTCGCGCCCACCCACCGATCCCTACTCCATCGCGTATCTCAATGCCGGCCCCGACGGCGCCATCCGCATCGGGCTCTACAGCTTAGTCCAGGCCGGCTTGCTCACCCCGATCGCCGGCAGAGTCAAGGTCGCCAAACCCGGCGCCGCGCAGTTGTGCGCAAATGATCTCGAACGCATTATCATCAACATGGTCGGTGAAGGTCTCGCCGTCGCGACCGTGGTCAAAGACCCCGCCATCATGCGCGGCACCCAAAGCTTTCGCGCCCAGTTGGTCTCAGAACAACTCCTCGCCGACGACAGCCTGCGCGTCGCCAATCGTAACCTCGCCCTGATGATCGGCGGCGGCGTGGTTGGATTCGTCCTCTTGGGAATTATTCTCAGCCTGACCCTATATAAAAATTCGCCGGATATTGGTAACTTATTCGTGCTCTTGGTGATTGTAACCGCACCTTTCGCTGCCTTAGCCGCACTGACGCCCCGCTTGACCCCGCGCGGCCAACACGCGCTTGGTGGTTTGCGCCAACGCTTTCAGAAAACCGCAGAAAATAAAAGCAGCCAGGGCGGCGAAGAAAGTCTGATTGTCGCCGGGCTTTTTGGCTTCACCGCCTTGCCAACCGCCGAACAGCCGCTGGCCCGAGTGATCTTTTTTAAATCGAAGTAAGCCGCATCAGGGCAGCCATTTCTGCGTCTTTAGCCGCTGGGTACGATAGATTCCAGGATAACCGCTGACAGCATAGGCAATTGCACAGGCCAGCGCGGCGTGCCAGCCGATCCCCGGACCAAATAGTTCCATCGCCATTATCGTGCAGGCGATTGGCGTGTTCGCCGCCGCGGCAAATACCGCGACCAAGCCCAGGGCCGCGAAAACGTCTGTGGGCATCTGCATTACTCCGCTCAGGGCACTGCCCAAGGTCGCCCCCATCGCAAAAAGTGGGGTTACTTCGCCGCCTTTGAAACCGAAACCCAGGGTGACGGCGGTCAGAATTAATTTGCCAAAGCTATCGCTGTACGGCGATTGATCAGCGAAGCCCTCGTGGATCAGCGGTATGCCGAGGCCCAGATAGCGCGTGGTGCCGAATACCGCCACTAGTCCGAGCACGAAAAGCCCCCCGAGAGCAAGACGAAAGGGAAGCCGTGGCACCCACTTCTCGGCACTTTTCCGGAGAAAGGTCTGCACGTGCACGAACAGTCTGGCAAAAAGCCCAAAACAAAGCGCAGCGGCAGCAATGGTCACGGCGCTTGAAAAAGTTAGCGGCGCCACCGCTGCCACGGCGTAATGCGGGTGAGGTATGCCGAGGGCCATAACCACGCCATGTCCGATCCAAGCGGCGAGCAGAGCCAGCATGGATTCCGCCAGGCACAACCGGCCCATTAAGCCCCCGACCACGAGCACTTCCAATGCAAAAATGGCCCCAGTCCAAGGGGTGCCAAACAATGCCGCAAAACCCGCGCTCATTCCAGCGATGAGCAACCATTGACGGTGCCGCTGAGCCTGGGTCGACCATCGCGACCACTGATCCGCCAAAGCCGCACCCATCTGCAGGGCGGTGCCTTCGCGTCCCGCAGAACCGCCAAACACATGCGTTGCCAAGGTCGCCAACAGCACCATCGGGGCCATCCGCAACGGAATGCGCTGCGTCGGGGCGTTTGCTTCGGCGATCACCTGGTCGGTACCGCCGGCAATTGCACCTCCCCACCGTGTGTACACCCAACCCATGACCAGCCCGACCACGGGAAGGGCCAGGATAAGGGCTGGGTAGCGGCCTCGCGTTTCTGCTGCCCATTCCAGGCCAAGCAGGAAAGCTGCGCAGGCAAGGCCGGTCACAGCACCCGTGGCACTTATCATCCCCACCCACATTAACCCCGCCCACGCGCGTGCGTAACGGCGCCCTGAATCTGCCGAGGTGGCCACTCCATGAGCCTGTCGTCAACCCGACGCGCGCCAACCCCATAGCCCCACTCAGCGGGCTGTGGGGTTATGAATCAGCGTGTGATGCGCGACCATCCACCCAGGCCGGAGACGGTCAGGCCGAAGGGTGTAAAGGGTGGGGTTCCCTGTTCGATGAGGAGGTCGTCGTTGAATTCGTACACGCGCAGGGGGGGATTATACCCCAATGGTGCTTGGCCAGTCCATTCCGCGGCGCCGTGAATGGCTGCCCATACAGTTTGATGACTTGTGGGCAGGTTACTGCTGATCGTTTTACCCATCACCGTGCGACCAATGCCCTTGTTAGAATCCATAAGGAAGGCTCGGGTATATCGCCGGGAATCAAGCACGACCAGGCTGCCAACATACCGCATGGTTCGACCACCCCAATTTTCCATGAACATCATGGTGTCGACAAAGGCCGCTCCTTGGCCTTCACGTACTGAATGACGTGTAGTCGGAATATTATGGGTCAGGAAACAGGTCCAGTATTCGGTATTGCTGGCGGCAAAGCGGGTCGGGTCAGCAAGAACCCCCGTTCCCGACCATGTCGCCGCGGTACCGCCGCCCGAGGTAACCGTGATTCCCGGATTCTGCCAGCGATCGATGCGAAAGGCATTCGAGAGCAGGTGGATCGTATCGCCAAATACGGCCATCGGCGTGTGTTTCTCGCGCGGGGTCCCTGGACTGCTGGGAGTCGTCACCGTATTGGTGACGGAGTTCACATTTCCATGGACGTACATCTGATTAGGCGTCACCACCGACAATCGGCCCTCACCCAAGGCATTGTTTTGGTACCCATACCAGATCCGCGAGGCATTCATCAGGCGGACTCCATGGTGGAATTCCTGCGGCTTGATCGGTGGCGCCAATGCCAGGGCATATGGTTGCAGCAAATGAACATTGGTGGTGGTTCGAAAATCGTTCCCGTTCCAGCCAGTGGTATTTGGATCCATGCTGACATAATCGTTTGCGGTCGAACCGACGTAGCGATTGGGGAAACTCCGATTGATATTGAAGCTCCATGGATTGAAGCCATTGTCGACGGCAGTCGATCGATTGGGGTTAAATGGGTAACGATTCGTTCGAGCCGCATACAAAAGCCCATTAAATTGAGTCCACAACTGACCGATGGCATCCGCAGGATCCACGGTGGGAACGGGGCCATTGCTGATCGGCTTGCGCACGGCTTGGGTCAGGGTCCGTGAGCGCAGATATCCTTGGATGCCTTCTATCTGGACACCGGCTTCCGTAGAGTCGTTGTCGGCGGCATTATTTGAACCCATGTTCAACGACAGCATCGTGGTTTTCGACCACAGCATGCGATTGATGATGTTGGTCAGCGAGGTGTCATCCTTCTCCACCCCATTTTCCCAGCGGCGATTTTGGCTCCAGAATTCGCGCGGGCTGTAGATCCAGTCCTCAGTCGCAGTCCGAGCAGACGAAGTCGTTTCACAGTAGGCAAAGAAGTCTTCGGTGATGTCATAAGAGCCCCAGAAGACCTGATATTGGCTGGCCAAGTAGCGGGTCGTGGCCAGCGGACGTGCGGCGGCGCCCGCAGAATCCCAGTCGGTCGCGTTGAGCACATTGTCGCCATTCACATCTCCAGCGACGGCGGCGTTGAATTCGACCTTGAGAGACTTGAACTCCATGGTGGACGGATTATTCCGACTTCCGCTCTGCACGGCCGGACCGGCAAGCAAAGTCTGCCAACCCGTCAGATCGGCAACGACTTGGGCGCCTTGATTATCCGTCACCGATTGCCAATTCGCTGCGGCTGGGACTGCAGCCAATGAATACCGAAAGCGGAAGTTATTGGTCGCGCCAACCCGCTCGATACGCAACCACACATCACTCCCCCACACCGGTACCGCAGGCGCTCCCGCATTGGGCTGATCGTCCAGCCAGCGCCCAGCCGCAGTCACCACACTGCGCGGTGCCACCCCCTGCGCGGGTGCAAAGGGTGCTAACACCGGCAAGGCTCCCGCCCACATATCAGGCGCGAAACCATGGGTCAGGGCTGGGGTCACAATCGGGTAATTGGTGAACCAAGCCTGATTGAACGGCAGCCACTGTGTCTGCGGCGTTGCAAACCACATTCCATGGGCGCTCACATAGCTATTGATATCATGGGTCAGGGTAACCGTCGTGCTGCCCCGATTAACGGCAAAGCTTCGCGCAAAGCCATCATTCCAGTTCGTGTTGGGATTGATAGCGGGGGCTGCTGGTGCAGTTGGAAAAGTCGAGGTGGTGGGAAGCGTCACGGAAATAACTCCACCGCTGTAAGTGTAGGCGCCGCCCGGGGCTTTTACCCAGTTCGCCCGGCCACCCGTGCTTTGAGCAATCATTTCATCCACCACCGACTGGGCGGGATTCCCGAAGACCCAGTTAGGCTGAACCGTAAAGGTATTCGCGGTCAAAGGACTGCCCACATTATATGCTGACCAAGTGCTGGTTTCACGATAATCCATGCGGATCTGGGTGGAGCTGAGCCAGGCATCTATGCCATCCCAGTCATAACTAATACTATTCGTGGTGCTGGTGCTGGTCGGACCAAAGAAGCGAATCTGACGTCCACTGTCAGCATTCTGGAAACCCGCTTCGTGGCCGCTGAGGGTCAGAAGGACTCTCTTGTCGCGACGAGCCTGTCGTTGAGAACGCGGTGTCTGGGTTCGAGAAGCAGTCTCGGCAGAATTACTGGTAGTCCCCGCGCGCACCGAAACATTAACCCCGTCACCCATATTGATGGTGAACGATTTGGTGTTGACTTGGACACTGGTGGCGCCGGTATAATTGTTAGTGATGCCATCTGCTACGGCAGCATAGGTCGGGGCCGCCGGAGTCACTTTCGCATCTCGGGTGTAGTCAGAGTAGGTATAGGGCTGACCATTATAGGTTGACGTATCGGATTGCCGGGTTGCCGGAATCTGCATGACGCCCAAGGTCGAAGTGATTACGGTGGCAGTGGGGGCCGTTTGCGTCGCTTTCCCTTTGCCGATGAAGTAGGTAAAGGACGAGACATCCGTCGGACGGGGTTTGGCCGGTTGCAGACGGCGCTGCACAAAGACTCCACGCTGAGGATTAAATCCGATCGCCAGATAGCGGTCGCGGCCACTCAACAGGGGCGAGAGCCCCGCGGCATTATTGCGGATCATCAGCGCCGCTTTTTCATCGCGGGTGCCCAGAGTAAACGCGCTGACTGGAATCTTGGCTTCAATCGCGTTAAAGGTCGCTGCCGGGAAACCCATATCGTTGTCCATCCGGTACAGCCCCACGAGCGGGGCGGGAGGAGTAGCGGGGGGAATACTGGCAGGAATACCGTCGGGAATTAGCTGTTCGGGTTGCGTGGGGCTCGACCATTTCACATTCAATCCCACGCCGCCCCCGCCTTGATAATGCTCTACGACCAGGTGATACGCGCGACCTGCAGTCAGGGGGAAGCTGGTCGGAAAGGCACTGCTCGCACCGCCCTGGTCTTTCCAGAAATCGGTGGCGGTCATCAACTTACCATCCAGCCACAACCGCGACCCATCATCGACCCCATCCACTTTAAAGGTGTACACCTCGCTGTATTGCGGCACGACATAGGCGGAAACCCGGACGCTGAAATACTCGCCCCGATCAAATCCCGGGGCTTCGGCCGCTGTGGGCGCTGTGGGCAATGGAATTACGATCGGTCCATTCCGATTGTAGGTCGCTTGCGGCGTTCCTAGCAGATTAAACCAATTGGTTCCGGCTGTGCTCGCGTGGTTATTGTAAAAGGTCTGCGTCGTTACCGGGTTTGGATTCTTGTCGGTGAACCAGCGCACGACGTAGCCAGGTTGTGGACCACCAGCTGGCTCGGCATCGAGAGATGGCTGACGAAGGTGGACAAAGCGCCAATTGTCCGCATAGAAACGCGGCCGGCGTTGGTAGGTGGGGGTGGGCGCGGTCGGGTGGTTATTGTCGCTCTGGCCCTCTGCAACCGCCGCCGTGATAACCAGCTTGCCGCCCTCCTCATAGCGGTGATTGCGGAAATCGTTGCTCAAGTTCACACTATCGCGATTAGTTTGCAGCGAAGGGTCGAGCCCGAATCGGCCCCAGGTGTCATTTTGAGCATTGGGATCGAGACCATCGCTCACATCGGCGATAGAAAAGGGCCAGTTGCTGGGGCGGAAATGCTTGCCATACGCATAGGGCATGTACGCGGCGTTACTGGAATCCATCGCACCCGTGTTTGTTGCACCTGGCCACAACGTAATGTCGGGAACCATGCGCTCGCGGATAACCAAGCCGACTTGATTGCCGTTCGCGGCCACTGGCGCACCGGTATCGTTGACAATGTCCCAGCCCCCACCTGTCGTACGTCGGGCCATGTTTCGACCAGCACCCAAAGCCAGACTTAAGTAGCGACCTGGCGCTTCGACAATTTGGCCACCAAAGTCGTCAGCGGACACTTTCGGATTGGTCGTCGTTCCGGCAGCGGAACGGAAAATCGGTTGTGCGAACTCATGATCATCGGTGGTCGTGTCTGCATCTGATTCGACATATTGGATGGCCTGGGCTTCCAGGGGGCGGATAGGGAGATCGATCGTACCGATGAGCTCCTCAGGCAAATTCTTGAGCCGTCCCCCGGTTTCGTTGGTGCGGGCTTGGCCACCGAATTCGGCCATACTAGCGGTGCGCCAGCGGCCAGGGGCGTCAGCTGGGCTGCCATCACGCGCATCGTTGGCAGCGAGGCCATTTTCCGTGGTTCCGAGTATGGGCACGGAAGCACCATTGCGGTCATTTATCGTACGCGCATTGGCTTCTGCGTCACCGGAAGCAGAAGTATAGCCCTCGCCATTGGTGACAAAGCCACTGACATTAGTGACGCGATACGGATTGAGAAAATTAACCTGATCCCGCTGTGCCGTGCGCACTAAATCCAACTGAGTCGCATCGACACCAGCCACCGCGTCGCGCGGATAGGCGACACCGGTGCCAGTTCGATAGGCATTTTCGGTGGACCAACTTCCAGGAGCCGTGCCGCCAATGGGAAGACTATTCAAGGCCCCGAACATGAGAGGCTTGCTGAGTCTGAAAATTCCGTCCACGCCATTCACCCGTACGGGGACATTGGTGGGTTCGCCGGCTTCCCATGCTCCACTATCGTCGAGATCGCGATAATCGACGGGGCCGATACGGGTACGCCCCGAAGGGCCACGCGTGGTTGAAAAGCTGTCCGTAATGGTGCGAGCACCCAGATACAGCGCCCCATTCGTATGCACCGATCCCTGGATGGTGACGTCGTCCGAATGCGACAGTTCCAAATCACCTTTTGGGCCGCGCGGGGCATAAAAAATCACGTAGCGGAACAGCGGCTCCTGGTTAATGGAGACATAGCGGACTCCCTGCGCCTGTGCCGTGGCATAATTTCCGGCACCGCGCTTGGTGGCTTGGGCCGCAATGCGGTACAAATAGATAAAGTCATTGGTCTGCTGGGGAGAGAGCGGGGTGTAAGCCGTGTCGGGGGGCGGGTTACCGATCCATTGCAGATCATCGGCGACCCTATTCACGTCGGCTGCGCGCGGACTGCGGGCGGGCTCGATGGTCCAGCGGACTTCGCATTCGCCAAAGAATTCCCGGCCAAAGTTGGGTTCTTGACCATCAATGCCCGTCCAATTAAACAGCGTCCCGTCAGATGCCTTGGCCAAGACCAGGGCCTCGCGACGCGACAGCACGGCTTCTACCGCAGCCAGAGCGTCGATCTGCTGGATTCGCTGTTGCGCCAATTGGCTTTGGGCCACGGAACTGGTGGCAGAGCTCACCAGAAGGGCCGCGACGAGGGTGATTATTCCCAGGGTGAGAACAATGGCATTGCCAGCGCGAGAATATGCGTGAAGGATCATAGTAGATTCCCTGGTTTCTTAGTAGTCGAAGCCGACGGTGTTATTGACCCAGACCTGGATTTCCGAAGCGTCGCTTTCCGATGCGCGAGTGCGCATCGCAATGACGGTGTCGACAATCCGAGTGAGGACCAAAGTAGGGTCGAGGATGGATGCCCGGGCAAAATAAATGCGCACGCCGATCTGGTTGAGCTCGAGGCCCGGATCGGTTCGAAAGGTATTGAAGACCACTCTGGCGACATGATCGGAAAGTACCTGTTGTACCTGCATGCCGAAAGTCTGGCCTAGGGGCGTGATGAATTCGCCGACTTCACCGCCGGCTGTTGGGGTCGGCACGGATGCCATGCGGACCTTTATTGCCCGGACAAGGCGCCCAATCCCATTCCTGGTGGGGATCACGGCATATTGATACTCGCGCCATTCGTCCGCGGCAGGATTGAGATAATCCGGCGGATCGACAGTTTCCCAGCGCGGGATAAGGGTAATGTCCCCGCCTACGATATTCAGCCTTCCTCCGTACAGAATGTGTCCATACGTCATGGTACCGAAGGCATCGAATGCTGCGGGGTCGGTACGGCGGTCGAAAATCCCGGAGTTTAACGCAGACTCGGCCCACGCGCTTGGGTGGAGAATGCCCAGTGCCGCTCGGTTGGCGCTTGACGTATCTGCCCAATCGCCCTCAGCAAACCGCGTATGCAATTGGGTATGGGACTGTGGCTGTGGTCCCCATGGACCAGCCGCAATGCGAAGGAAGTGGAGCTCCTGAGAACGGGCATGGAAACTGTCCAGATATCGACGCCGATCCGCGGCTGCCGATTCATCGAAATTGGTAGTGAAATCCTCTGGTACGCCCGGCAGAGTCTCAGGCAGATTGAGGCCGACCATCACATCCGCACGCCGGCTGAAGGCGAAACTGCTGCCAAGTCCTTGATCCAGAAGGTTGCCGCCCGAATCCGTTACCGCTTCCTGGGTCACATACGGAAGGTAGTAATTACCGCGGTCCGCAGAATAACTTGCCCCGGCACCCCCCACTCCGTCCCAACCACTCAGACTCAAATCAGAGGATATTGCCGCCATGACCTTATCGGCGTCAAAGGCGATGTCGTCCTGCGCATTTCCAACCGCGTTAAGCCGGGTGCCTGACACCAAACCTTGCATCACCATGGCAATGGCGGTGATGAGAATAGTCATGGAAATCATGACCTCCATCAAGGTAAATGCTGTGGCTTGAGTTCGCATATTCATGTTCAGGCCCCTGGCGATCGGCGTTTAGTCGTGTAGAATTCCAACCGCTGATTGACGCCCCATACGAGAATGATGCGAATCACCATCGGTGAGTCCTCAGCGATTTGCAGATACGGTGCTTGGTCAGTCGCCAGACGGCGTGCTGTACGCCACGCAGGAATTCGGAAGGCATCGCGAAATTTGCCTACTGCATCAAAGGCGGTATCGTCAATTGCACCCTGGGCGAGCACGGTGCCGGTTTGAGCATCGATGACATCGTCGCCACGATAGTATTCGATATAGACCCGCAGATTGGGAACAATCACGTTGGCCGGAAGTAAGCCCTGTACGACCAGATCATCGTTGGGGTTGGCTGCCTGGATGCTTAAAGGTGGGCGAACAGCAGGCAGATCCTCTACACGGGCCAACGACCATGGCTGCGGAACCACGGCCGCGGTTGGATTTGCGGTACCCAGGGCACGCACATCACTGGCGACGACGCGATCGAGGATAGCCCTGGCTATCTCAGAGACCGCACCTCGGGCCGCCGTATCCCGACGGGTGCTGTCAAGAACCTCGTAATTACCGAGGATTGCTGTCAGTGCGACTGCCAGCACGGTTATCGCGATCATCACCTCGATGATAGAGAAACCAGTGCGGGATCGCAGGCGTGGTGCAAGTTTCGGTTGTTGGTTGAGGTGGTACACGATGGAAGTTATAAAGAATCGCGGGCGGCTGGCAATGTCTGGTAAGCCAACAAGCGACCCTGGCGGCTTGGTGTTGGCCTGTTGGAAGAGCCAACACTCGCTCAACTTTTGCATTAGTTGGCCAGTTAGGGCGCACGGGAAGGCGTGGTGATCCATCTCGCATTCGCCTTCTGTAGAAGATTTCTACAGATCCCCCTGCTTGAAAGGATGGAATTGGCTACGCCCAGGCCTCCCACAATCGCACCAAACCACATCCGAGTAAGAACAGCGCGGCTATCCCACTCAAGACTGCAAGAAGCCGAAGCAGCGCCCCGGCGATCAAGCCTGTCGCAAACGGCACTGCCCACACCCACTTATTGCCATGCACGTAGTGCCAGCGCGGCCGGGCTTTCAGCCAGGAAGCTATGGGCAGGATCATCCAGCAGGACAGACACAGGACCACACAGGCGCCGACCATGATCAGGATGGGGGCGAGGCCGGCGCTGGCGTTCTCTTTCAGCTGGATGCGGCCGCTGAGGTACATCGGGATGCCGATGGCGAGGACGATGAGCGGGAGAACGTTGATGAACGCGAGCAGCTTGAGGCGATCGATGATGCGCAAATCCAGACGCGGGGGTCCGCCGGAGGCTCGTCCGGGGGCTTGCCCGAGAGCATTGCCGGGGGCGGCGGGGCGGCGACTGCGGGGCGTGGCCATGGCGGGAGCGTAGCAGGCTTGGGTTAGCGGCAGCGGGCGAAGGCGGCCTCGGCGGCGGCCCAGGTGTGACGCAGTTCGGCGAGGCCGTGCGCGGAGCTGATGAAGGCGGCCTCGAAGGGGCTGGGGGCGAGATAGACCCCGTTCGCGAACATGGTGTCGGCGAAGGTAGCCCAGGCTTCGACATTGCTGGCGGCGGCGCTGGCGAAATCAGTGACCGGACGGTCGCCGAAGAAGAAGCCCCACATGGTCCCGGCCTGGGCGAATTGCACCGGCACGCCGGCGGCAGCGGCGCGATCCCGCAGGCCGCTGATCAACGTGGTCAGCCGGGTGGCCACACGGTCGTAGAACCCTGGCTTGGCGGCGAGTCGCAGCTGCGCCAGTCCCGCGGCCACGGCGAGCGGATTGCCGGACAGGGTGCCCGCCTGATAGCACGGTCCCAGCGGGGCGAGATACGCCATGAGATCGCGGCGGCCGCCATAGGCCGCCATCGGGGTGCCGGCGCCGATGACTTTGCCGAGGCAGGTCAGGTCCGGCGTAATTCCGCTGATGGTCGCCCAGGTGCCCCAGCCGACGCGGAAACCAGTCATGACTTCGTCAAAAACTAGGAGAGCACCGCAGCGCGTGGTCAATTCGCGAAGTCCGGCGAGAAAACCCGGCTGGGGCAAGACCAGACCCATATTGCCGGCGACAGGTTCGACAATTATCGCGGCCAATTTTTTGCCGTGCTTACGAATTACTTTTTCGACCGCGCGCAGATCATTGTACGGCACTGACATAGTGTGCTTGGCGAAATCCGCAGGAACGCCGGCAGAATCCGGGATGCCTTGCGTCGCTAAGCCGGATCCGGCAGCGATCAATAAATGATCCGCGTGGCCGTGATAACAGCCGTCGAATTTCAGCACCAGATCGCGGCCGGTGGCAGCGCGGGCTAGGCGCAGGGCGCTCATGGTCGCCTCGGTTCCGGAATTGACCAGACGCACCTGCTGCATGCCCGGAACTGCTTTGCACAATAATTGCGCCATTTCGTTTTCGCCCGCGGTCGGGGCGCCGAAACTGAGGCCTTTTTTCGCGGCCTGGGTCACCGCCTTCACCACTGCCGGATGCGCATGTCCCAGCAACAGAGGCCCCCACGAACACACGTAATCAACGTAGCGGCGGCCATCGACATCGACCAGCCAGGCCCCCTTTCCATGATCAATCACCGGCGGGTTTCCGCCTAAGCGTTTGAAGGCGCGCACCGGCGAATTGACGCCGCCCGGAATGACCTTGGTCGCTTGGGCGAAGAGAGAGCGGGACTTGGGGCCTGGGCGCATGGCCCTGTTGTCAGCGTCGTTGCGTCGGGGTCAAACACCCCAAGCGAGGCGTTCCGCAAGAAACGCATTCAAACCCGCATCCAGAATCTTCTTCTGCGTCGCGGCGAGATCATAGCGCACGCGATGGAAGGTCAGCTGTTCGCCATCCAAGGTAGCGAAACTTGAGCGCGGATCGCGATCGCGGGGTTGGCCGACCGATCCGACGCAGATGTAGGCCTTGTGGCCTTTGGGAATGCGAAACGTGCGGTGGCCATCGTGCGGAATCATCACGCCGAGCGTGGTCGCCAGAAAGGGCGTATGATTATGCCCGGCAAAACACACGTCAAAACCGCTGAAATCCTGGCTCAAGGTGTCGATCATCTGCTGCGCTTCGATCGGATTTTCCGGCTCGTCGACGTAGTCGTGGACCGGGTCGTAAATCGATCCGTGCACCAGCAGCATGGGTCCGCGCAGGACGAAACTTTTGCGGTCTTTGAACCAGGGCAAAAGTTCGGGGGCTTCGGCATTCAATTTTGCGCGGGTCCAGTCGATGGCCTGGGCGGCGTGCGGATTAAAGCGGTGTTTGCCGGTCACCAACGCTTCTTCGTGATTGCCAAGCAGGCTTTCGGAAAAAGTCGAACGCACCAGGCCGCCCACGGCTACCGGATCCGGGCCATAGCCCACCACATCGCCAAGACAGAGATACTCGGTAACGCCCATGCGGGTGCAGGTGTCGATCGCGGCCTGGGTGGCCTCGAGATTGCCGTGCAAATCAGAGAGAATCGCGATCACGCGCGGCTCCCTACGGACCAGCGACACGTGCGCCCGGCGCATTGAGAAAAAAAGCCAGGGGTCGCCATGGAATCAGGGCAAGGACGGGTAGGTGCCGGAGCCAGGGCCGCGCGCGGGAACATAGCCCGGCAGCGGGGTATCCGTGCATTCGCGCCACAGACGCGCGACGGTGTCGATATGCAGGCCAATGACGGTGTCGTACGAACCCTCGACATCGATCACGTAGCGATCTGCAGATTCCTGGATGGCATAGCCGCCGGCGCGGCCATCGGCTTCGCCGCTGGCGACATAGCGTGCAATTTCAGCCGGTTCCATACTACGCATGGTGACCCGGGCCATGGCGACGCCGCGGGCTTCGCGCACGACTGATCCGGCGCCGTCCAATAATAACACGCAGTGACCGGTGACCACGCTGTGGGTGGTGCCTTGCAGCGAGGTCAGCATGGCGATGGCGTGCTCGCGATCGCGCGGTTTGCCCAACGTGGTCCGCCCATGCGCAACCACGGTATCGGCGCCTAACACCACGCAGAGCGCTTGGCGATCGTAGCCGCTCAGACTGGCGCCGCGGGCTTTCCCCGCCGCGCGGTCCAGGGCCAACAGTTGCGCCGCCGGGGCGGTAATTGCCTCTTCGTCGGTGGTTGAAGGAACCACTACGTGCGGCACGCCAGCATCGGCGAGCAGGCGGGTTCGTTGTGGACTGGCACTGGCGAGATACAGCACGCCCACCGTGATAGCGAGGCGGCTGGGGTCCAGCAAGCTACGCTTGCCGACTGGAACCGGAGGCCACTATCCGTGCGCCGGAGAGACTATGGAACGTTGCGCGATTGGATTGATTGGGTGGGGCACCGTTGGTGGTGGTGTGGTCGAGATCCTGACCCGTGACGCGGCCTTGCTGCGCGAACGTTGCGGCCTGGATCTTGCGATCACCCGCATCGTCACCCGCACCCCCCAACGCGCCCGGCAGGCGCCCCCTCCCACGGGCGCGGTGGTCGGGGATGACCTTGCTGGCCTGCTTGCGGATCCGGAGATCCGCACGGTCATTCATCTGGTGGGCGGCACCACCGAAGCCACCGACATCTGCCGGCGCTGTCTGGCCGCGGGCAAGCACGTGGTCACCGCCAACAAGGCGATGCTCGCTGAGCAGGGCGATGAACTGTTTACCCTCGCTGCTGCCCACGGGGTGTCCCTGGCCTTTGAGGCGGCGGTCGCGGGCGGCATTCCGCTGATCGCGGCCCTGCGTGATGGCTTGGTCGCCAACCGCATCGAAGGCATCTACGGCATCCTCAACGGCACCTGCAACTTTATCCTGAGTAGCATGGAGTCCGGGGGCGCCGATTTCACTTCGGCCTTGCACGAGGCGCAACGCCTGGGCTATGCCGAGGCCGACCCGACTCTGGACGTCGACGGTACCGACACCGCGCACAAGCTGGCCATCCTCGCGCGCATTGCCGGCAATGGTCGCATTTCCCTCGCTGCGGTCCGTGTCGAAGGTATCCAAGGCATCACCATTGAGGACATCGCCTCGGCCAAGGCCATGGGCGCGCGGATCAAACTGCTCGCCGTGGCCCTGCTGCGACCACAGGGTTTGGAGCTGCGCGTGGCGCCGACCCTGGTCCCGCTCGACCATCCTCTGGCCGCGGTATACGGCAGCCAGAACGGCATCGTCATTACCTCCAACAACGCCCAGAGCACCTTCTTGATGGGGCCGGGCGCAGGCGCGCTGCCGACGGCTAGTGCTATCGTAGCCGATCTCGTCGATGTCTGCGCGGGACGCTATCTGGAAACCTTCAACCGCTTCCGCTTTCTCAGCGCTGAGACCCCCGTGCCGGTCTTGGACGAAGCAGAGGAGTACACCGCCAGCTACGCCCGCTTCGCCGTCGCTGACCGAGCGGGCGTTTTGGCCGGCATCGCATCGACGCTGAGCGCTCACAACGTAAGTCTTCGTAGTTTGCGTCAGATGGATACTGAAGGCAAAGACCACGCCATCATCGAGGTTATCACCCACCCCAGCCGGGGTGGAAGTTTCCTCGCCGCGATCAACGCCATCGATGCCTCAGGGTTAACCGTACGTCCGACTAAGGCACTGCGAAAATTGGAGTGATTGCGTTCCACGTGGAACACCCGTGAACGGTGCCATTGCCAACCCCCTTCTTCCTGCGACCAGTTCCACGTGGAACAGCCGCTCGCTGGTGCTAGAAACCTGACCCATGACCACTATCGCCGTGGCCAATCAAAAAGGTGGAGTCGGCAAGACCACAACCGTGGTCAACGTCGCCGCCTTTGCAGCCCTCGCTGGTAAGCGCACCCTGGTCGTGGACTGTGATCCACAGGGCAACGCCTCCAGTGTCTTGGCGCCGCCTGGCCAATACAACTGCGTCTACGAAGGCCAAGACCCCCTGCCGGTGGCGGGCTTCGACCGCTTGGCGGTCATCCCAGCGGGCACCGAGCTCATCGCCCACGAACGGCGTTTGGCGACATCGGATGGCGGTCGCTTCGCCCTCAAGCGCCGCCTTGCGGAACTGAACCACGACTATGACCTGGTGATCATTGATAGCCCACCCAGCCTGAGCCTGCTGCCCATCAATGCCCTCAACGCAGCTGACCGCGTGGTGATCCCGATCCAGTGCGAATACTTCGCCATGGAGGGTCTGTCCCAGTTGATTGCGGCGCTCGACGATGTGCGCGAAGATTCGAACCCGAACGTGGCAATCGGGGGAATTGTCCTGACCATGTGCGATCAGAAACTGGCGTTCGCCCGGCAAGTTGCCGCGGAAATACGGCGCCATTTTGGTAACTCCGTATTTGATACGGTTATTCCCCGGGATATTGCTCTCGCTGCTGCGCCCAGCCATGGACGCACGATTGTCGACTACGATCCCCTAAGTCCAGGCGGCCTCGCCTACCTGGCATTGACCTTGGAGGTCCTCAATGGCATTCGCTGACCATGGCCTTGGGAAGAGTCTCACCGAGGTCTTTGCCAAGACCCCGCGCCGGGATGCGGGCAAGGGTTTCCTCGAAGTCGATCTCGGCCTTCTCCTGCCGCCGAGCCACAACCCGCGCACCGTCTTTGACGACGGCGCCTTGGAGGAGCTGGCCAGCAGCATTCGTCAGCACGGAATTCTTCAGCCCATCGTCGTGACCAAGCGCGAGGCCGGTTACGAGATCATTAGCGGTGAACGGCGCTTCCGTGCCGCCAAGCGGGCGGGTCTGACCAAGGTCCCCGTCGTGATCCGTGAGGGGGGCGATGACGCGCGCGAAGTCGCCGAGCTGCGCCTGATCGAAAACATCCAGCGCGAAAACCTTAACCCCATTGAACTGGGTCGGGCTTATCAGGCCCTGATCCACGACCACGGCTTGACCCAGGAACAGGTCGCCGAACAGGTGGGCAAGGAACGCTCGTCAGTGGCCAACAGCCTGCGCCTGCTCGCCCTGCCCGAAGCCCTTCAGCACGAGGTTTCCAGCGGCGCCCTGACCCAGGGCCATGCCAAGGCCCTGCTCGCCTGCCTCGACGATGCCTGGCGCCTGCGTCTGGGCCGTCAGATCATCGAAGAGGGCCTCTCGGTTCGCGACACCGAACGCCTCGCCAAACGCGGCCCCGGCCAAGCCCCGCCCGAAGGCCCGGGCAAGCCCGCGCATATCCGCGAACTCGAAGCCAACCTCCTGCGCCTCTTCGGCACCAAAGTCAAAATCAAAGAGAAGGGGGGCAAAGGCACCCTCAGCATCCAGTTCGTCGGCAAGGAACAGTTCCAACGCGTGGTCACGCTCCTTGATCGCGCGTTCAAGCAGGCCGGAGGGTTGTGAGTGGATTGCCACGGTTGGTCATTGCCACGGTCCTGCGTCCTGCGTCCTGCGTCCTGCGTCTTGAAGAGAGTTCGATGCCGAGCGCCAGGCCCGGGGTTGAGTGTGCGTGTGGCCGGGCGGCGCCCATCCTGGTAATCTAGACGAGACCCCGCTAATATCGCGTTTTTCGAGCAAATTGATTTTCGCAGAAAATCGGTCCGTAACCAGTGCGGTCATTCGGCATATGATTCGAGACGCAGGACGCAGGACGCAGGACGCAGGACCAGTGGCAATGATCTAAAATCTATGGTTCGCGGACGTGCTCCGCGTCCCAGAACGGTACCAACAGCACGGATTCCAACGTCCATAAAACCGACGCGCGCGCGCGTTGGGCGCAGGCGACGTGCAGGGCTTTACTGGCTAGGCGCGGATCACGGCCACTGGCGACGACGGCGGCGATCGCTTGGCGTTGCAGGTCGACGTCGACGCTGGCGATGCGGCAGCGTTTTTCCAAGCCATCGCGAATCAGGACCGCTGCCGCGGCGGGGCCGATGCCTGGGCGCACCGGTAATTGGCAGAGGGCGTTAAAGGCTTCGGTCAGCGCGGGGGCGGCGATGACCAGGGCGATGCGTTCGCGCTCGGCTTCCAGCAACAGACGATGGCAGGCGGCAAAGTGGGGATGCCCGGTGACCAGGCTGGCCACCGCAACCGTGGTATCCATGGCCCAGATCACGAGGGGTCCCCTGCGCCCGGAGCACGGTCCGCATCAAAGGACGGGGGATTCCAGGCTACGGCGGGATCCCGCGGGCCGGTCTGGGGACCATGCCAGACCGCGTCGAAAACGACGCGGCCATCGGCAACGGTGACTCCTGCCCCGGTGGGTGCTGCCGCCGGCATAACCCGGATGCCGTCGCCGTCTTCCATCAAACGCAGCGAAATCCCCGGATTCCAGCCGTAGCGATCGCGCAGGGCCTTGGGCACCAGGATGCGGCCAAAACGATCGAGGGTGACTTCGGCGGCCATTGTTGCCAATCTATGTGCCTATTGGCAATTGCTATTGGCAATACTATTTGCCAACAGCCCTTTCTTTCAACGCAGCGCAGGCGCCCAGCCCAACCGACGTCGCAATGCGCGCTGGAGGCCCACCACGCTGCGCCGGCCCGCTGCCCGCATCGCCTGGGCCGGGGTGCCGCCGGCGCGGAGGGTCGTTAGCGCCACCGTTTGCCGCAGATCGCTCAGGAAGCGGCCCGGTGAGATTCCACAGATGTGGCGAAAATGCCGGGAAAAATGCTCTCGGCTGACCTGGCAGTGCGCGGCCAAGGCGGCCACGTCGAGTCCCTCCAGACGACTGCGGCACCAGTGCGGCAGATCCGTGTAGGGGGGCGGCAGCACCAGGCTAGGCAAGGAATCGCCAGCATCGGCGCACTCCAGCAGGCGCATGGCCAAGCCATACGCGCGTTCGCTCAACCCGTGCGGCGTAAACGTCTCTTTGGCCAAAACTTCAGCCACCAGGGTGAGCAGGCCCTGCACCAAAGCGTGGTCCGGCGGCACCGCCACCACTGGGCCACGCGCCGCGAGCAGACGTGCCGCGGCCCGGAGCGGCGCGGCACCACGCAGACTGGCATACGCAAATTCCCAGGTCGCCCCGGGGGCAACGCGATAACGGTGGGAATCCGGCATCGGCAACACCAACAGCGATCCGGGATCGCAGCGCCAGGTGGCTTTATCGCGCGCCAATTCCCCGGCACCGGAGAGGGTATATTGCAGCAAAATCCACGGTTCCGGGCCGCGCGTGTCGCCGGCGAAATCATAGCGGCGATCGGCTTCCAGGGACCAGCCACAGCTGAATACCGCGGCCTCTGCGCCTTGTTCGGCCTCGGGCAGCAATCGACTGCGCGACCCGGGCCGGGCCCCACGACCACCGTGTCCGGCGCGGGCTTCGCCGGAAGGACTGCGGCGCACGCCATAGCCCAGGCCGCGCAGCCGGCTGATCACATTCGTATCCATCATGCTATTTTGTGATCATGCGCCGAACAGGCAAAGCCCAATACTTGCCGCCAGGAGCAGCACCATGTGGGAAGAACGTTGGCATCCTCTGCGGCGCGAATGGGTGGTCATAGCCGCCCACCGCAATCAACGCCCGTGGAGCGGCAACACCGCGGCCAGCGCAGGTGCGCCCGCGCCCCACTACGTCGACAACTGCTATCTCTGCCCCGGCAATCCGCGCATTCACGGCAGCCGCAATCCGCAGTACGACGGCATTTTTGTCTTCGATAATGATCATCCCTGTGTCGGCCCCGATGCACCCCAGGATCTCGCCGCACCACCTGCGCCCTATCGCCGACGCGATGCGCGCGGTATGGCCCGGGTGGTCTGCTACACGCCGCGCCACGATCTGCGCTTGGCGCGATTGCCCGTTCGTCGCATCGATGCGCTGCTGGCGTGCTGGGCCGATCAAGAGCGCGAGCTCGCCAAGCTGCCTGGCAATGAATATGTCCTGCTGTTTGAAAACAACGGTCCCGCCGTGGGCGTGTCGAATCCACATCCGCACTGCCAGATCTATGCGACGAATTTCGTCTTCCGCACCGTTGAGGAAATTCTGCACGCCGAGCGCGAACAGGGCAATGCCTTGATGTCATCGATCATCGCCGCTGAACGCAACGACGGCAGCCGCATGCTCCACGATGCCGATGGCGCCCTGGCCTTTGTGCCGTGGTTCGCCCGTTACGGCTATGAAACCTACGTCATGCCTGAGCGTCGCGTGCCGCGCTTATCCGCACTGACGGATCAAGAGCGCCTCGTTTTGGCGACCTCCTTGAAAGCGGCGCTGGTGCGCCTGGATAATTTGTGGCAGATGCCGATGCCCTATGTTTTGGTGGTCCATCAGGCACCCAGTCATGGCCGCGCTGACGACGCCATGCATTGCCACATCGTCATCCAACCGCCTTTGCGCAAACCCGATCTGATCAAATATCTGGCTGGGCCCGAAATCGGCTCGGGCAACTTCATCTCCGACACCCTGCCCGAGAAAACTGCTGCGGAATTGCGCGCCGTAGCCGGCACCCACTATCTCGGAGATGTCCATGACGCCTGATCCGACCCCGATCCTGGCTGCGATAGTGCGTCTGCATGACACCATCCGCGATGCGGTGGTCGCCGCCTGCGAAGCACAAAGCCTGACCGAGCTCGCCCGCGTCGTCAGCGAAGACGCCGAAGGCGACACCATTTTCGCCATCGATATGGTCAGCGAAAAAATCCTGGTCGATGGACTTGCCGCGGTGGCTGCCGACCTCGGTCCGCTGCGTCTGGTCGCTGAAGGGTTGCCGAGTGCGGGCATCGTGCTGCCCGTGGGCAGCCCGGAATCCGCGGTGCGCTGGCGCGTGATCGTCGATCCCATCGACGGCTCGCGCGGGATCATGTATCAAAAACGGCCGGCGTGGATTTTAACCGGTATTGCCCCGGAACGCGGCCCCGACACCGGCCTGCATGATATTGTCGCCGCCGCGATGACCGAAATCCCGCTGGTCAAACAGCACCTGAGCGACCAATTATCAGCCTGTCGCGGTAGCGGCGTGGTGGCGACGCGCCGCAATCGCATCGATGGCAGCGTGCGCGCCCTGACCCTGCGGCCCAGCAGTGAAACCACCCTGGCGCAAGGGTTTTGCCAAGTGGTGCGCTTTTTTCCGGGCGGCCGCGAAGAACTCGCCGCCATCGACGATGCCTTAGTCCTGGCCATCACCGGCCCGATCCAGACCGGCAAGGCGGCGTGTTTCGAAGATCAATATATCAGCAGCGGCGGCCAGATCGCCGAATTAATCATGGGCCACGATCGCTTCACTGCCGATCTGCGCGCCTTGCTGCGTTTTTCTGGACGCACGAACGGTTTGTGCTGCCATCCCTATGATCTCTGCACCGAATTGGTCGCCCGCGAAGCTGGGGTGGCCATCGTCGATCCCAGCGGCGCGCCGCTGACTGCACCACTGTGGTGCCATCCCGATGTCGCCTGGACCGGTTATGCCAACGCTGGCCTGCGCGCGGTGGTCGAACCGGTATTACACGATATTCTACGCCAGCGGAAATTGCTGCCATGACCCGTGCGGCGTCCGCTATCACTTTGCCGGATCTGCGTGCATTTATCGCCGATCTGCGGGGCTCCCTGGGCGCCGATTTGGGCCCGGGGACGGTAACCGTCGCGCGCGCGCCTGGGCGCTTGGATGTCCTGGGCGGCATTGCCGATTATTCGGGCAGCCTGTGTCTGGAGCTGCCGCTGCGCGAAGCAGCCTGCGCCGCCGTGCAGCGCCGCACGGATGGGAAGGTGGTGGTCATCAGCCCCGGTGACTCCGTGCGCGGGGAGCGCTTTGCGGCCAGCGCCGCCATCCTTGCCGATCGCAGCGCTTTTCACGACGGGACAGCGGCGGCAACCTGGACCCGTTATCTGCTGGGACCGTGTCTGTTGCTGCACGAAGAGCATAGCGCCAACTGGCGAAGTGGCCTCACCATCATCCTGCGTTCGGCGGTGCCAGAGGGGGCCGGGGTCAGTTCGTCCGCCGCCATTGAAGTCGCCGTGCTTACCGCCGCTGCCGCGGTTGCGGAGGTAAAGCTGGCACCACGCGCATTAGCTCTGCTCGCTCAGCGCGTCGAAAACCTGCTCGTCGGGGCGCCGTGCGGGGTGATGGATCAATGCACGGTGGCTTGCGGCGAAGCCGATACCCTGCTGCGTTTGCTCTGTCAGCCCTGTGAATTACAGGGCCACGTGCGTCTGCCTGACAACCTCGCAGTGTGGGGGATCAATTCCGGGCAACGCCATGCGGTTGGCGGCGGCGATTATGGTTCCGTGCGCACCGCCTGCGCCATGGGCACCGTGCTGCTGGCCCGCCACAGTGGGGCAACGGTCACCGACAGCGGTCCCGGGCGGGTGACGATCACCAACGCGCCCTGGGGGGCATATATTGTCAATCTGCCGCTAGCGCACTTTTCTCCGCAGATATTGCCGGAAAAACTGCTGGGCGCGGATTATCTCCGCGCCCACCACGGCGTGGCCGATCCTTTGGCTATCGTTGATCCGCAGCGGACCTACGCGGTGCGCGCCTGTACCGCGCACCCGATCAACGAACATCCGCGCGTGCTCGCCGCCGCAGAACTCTTGCCGCTAGGCACTGATACCGCTGCCAAAGAAGTCGGCGCGTTGATGTTTGCTAGTCACGATAGTTATGGCTCCTGTGGATTGGGCGCGAGCGGCCCGGATCGCTTGGTTGCCCTGGTCCGCGAGGCCATCGCTGCCGGCGCGCCGCTCTTTGGCGCAAAAATTACCGGCGGCGGTTCTGGCGGTACCGTGGCCATTCTCGGCCGCCCTGCCGCCACCGCCGCCGTCCATGCCATCGCTGCCCGCTACGCCCAAGAAACCGGCCGAGGCGGACAGCTGTTCGCCGGTTCATCGCCTGGCGCCTGCGCGGTGGGTGCACAGACGATTTCTTTCTCTTGATCCTGTTTGTTGCCACTGCGAAGGGTTTTATTCCATGAGCACGATTCTTGTCACCGGCGGCGCCGGGTATATCGGTTCGCACTGTTGTCAGCTTCTGGCCAGCCAGGGCCACGACGTGGTGGTCCTCGATAATCTCTTCCGCGGACACCGCAAAAATGTGCGCTGGGGCGCTTTTGAACATGGTGATCTGCGCGACCCGGCCTTTCTCGCCGAGGTCTTCGCCCGCCACCGCATCGACGCGGTGATCCACTTTGCCGCTCTGGCCTATGTCGGCGAATCGATGACCCAACCCGGCGCCTATTTCGCCGCCAATACCAGTGGCAGCTTGAATCTGCTCGAAGCTATGCGCCGCGCCGGCGTCCGTGATCTGGTGTTCAGCTCGACCTGCGCCACCTACGGCCAGCCCGAGCGCATGCCGATTACCGAATCTACCCCGCAAAAACCGGTCAATCCCTACGGCGAATCGAAACTGATGGTCGAACAGCTCTGCCGCTGGTATGGCGAGGTCGCCGGCCTGCGCTGGGCCGCCCTGCGCTATTTTAACGTCGCCGGATCCGATCCCAGCGGCGTGCTCGGCGAAGAACACGAACCCGAAACCCATCTCATCCCCAATGTGCTGCGTGCCATCGCCGGCGGTCCGGAATTGTCTATTTTCGGTGACGATTATCCGACCCCCGATGGCTCCGCGATCCGCGATTATATTCATGTCGTCGATCTCGTTGCCGCGCATGCCCAAGCCTTAGCCGCGTTGCAGCAGGGGGCCAACGCCTTGAAGCTCAATCTCGGCACCGGCCAAGGTTCCTCCGTCAAACAGGTTATCGCCGCCGGTGAACGCGTCACGGGCAAGAAAGTCCCGCACCGCCTCGCCCCGCGCCGCCCCGGCGATCCGCCCGAATTGGTCGCCGATCCGCGCCTTGCCGAAAAAACATTGCGCTGGAAAGCGAAATACACCCTGGACGACATGGTTGCGCATGCGTGGGCATTTCATCAGAAACACTGAGAAGGCGAAGCCCCGCAAAAAGCTATGGCCGAATGCCCCTGTCGGTCAGAAATGCGTCCAGTATGGCGTACATTGCAGGAAGATCATCGCGGATCACGTAAAAGACGACCCGGTCATTGGTATTGCCATAATCATGGATCAAACGGTTGCGCATGCCGTAAGCGGCATGCCACGGAATGGTGGGCAGCTCCGCCTTCACCGGACCGGACACGCCGTGTGCTGCTTCGCCAATGACTTCCACGCATCGCACCAAGGCAAGTCGCTTTTCTTCATTCCCGAGAAATTCCATATTAGGGTATTTCTCCGAGGATGGAAATTGCTTTGCGTGACCACAAAACCATGTCCCGCAAACGGCTTTCATCGCGCTGATCAAGCCGCATACAGCGGCTCGACGGCACCGAGAATGCTAGTACGACGGATCGGATTCTCGTCGCGTTCTACGGTTTCCCGGATGAGCAGGTCGACTGGATGGCCAAACTCCTGCTCCAATTCCTCGGCCAGAGTCACAAAGCCAAAGCCGGGTGAACGGCCGTTGATGAAAGTTACCAGCAAATCGACGTCGCTATCGGGGCGGACTGGGCCTTTGACCCGGGAGCCGAATAATTCCAAGGTCGCCACGTGATAGCGCTCACAAATGGAGGCAAGGCGGACGTGATCAACCTGAAGGGCAGAAGGCATCAAAGGAGTCTAGGCGATGACAATTGAAAGTGAACTGCCGGCACGCCACCGCTCAGCCGTTGATCTTTCGCTCAGAAACGACGAGAGAAAGTACTTCCAAGCCCTCCATCGCCGCCGCCCGATTCAATGCGGCGTCCGTGGCCAGAAACACCGCGACCTGACCGACGGGTTCGGCGAGACGGCGGTGCAACAGGAGGGCACTGGCGAGATGGACGACGTCGGCACCGCGCAGGGGGTGAAAGCGGAGCAGGCGAGCGATTTCGGGTAATAGGCGGGCGTCGTGGCGCAGGCGCACCAGGCCGGGCCAGTCGGCGCGAAAATTCGTTTCTAGGCTTTGCGCCGCGCTGGGCGTACAGCGGCCTTCGCGGCCTAAGCGGGCGAAGGTGGCCAGACTTTCGGCCCAAGTCAGAACGGAGGTGGCCAGGACTTCGGCGGCCTCCAAGCGGGCGCGCACGGCCTGAGAGGCGGCTTCGTGAACATAGGCGCAGACCAGGGCGCTGGTGTCGACGTAGCAGATCATCGCCGATCGTCGCTGACCATCTGACTGGCCCCGGGGCCGGCACTGAGGGTGACCAGCGGCCGCTGAGCCCACCCGAGTGCCCCGACGGGCACGTCGAGAAGGCCTTCCTCAGCCAAGGCGTCCACGTGGCTGACCAGGCGGCTAGCCACGTCGGCGCCTGCCTGAGCCCGGATCGGTACCAGACGGGCCACCGGCTTGCCATGCGAGGTGATCGTCAGCTCGTGGCCCGCTTGGACCTCGGCCACGTATTCAGAGAGGTTTGCTTTGACCGCACGAATGCCGATGTGGCTCATTGTGGTCACGATGCGGAAAATGTAGTCACAGGCAAGCTGAAACGGGGTCACGTTGAGGGGGTGGGTCGATGCCACCGTTTACCGCTGCTCAGTGACCGCCAAGCGCCCGTCGGCATCAAGGCTGACTCGATAGACCAGAAGATTGCCACTACGGGCACCATCGCCCACTTCGCCGGTGGAGGCTGCTTCGACCCCAAAATCATCCCAGCGAAACGACCCACGAAAAGTCTCGCCCAAGGGCCGGGTCAAAACCGCCGCACTGGCAGCGATCACCGTGGGCAGGTTGGCGTAGGTGCGATGCCCAGTGCAGACCCGGCGTAGCGGCCAATAACCCAGCCCGTCGCGCAGATTGCCCATCTGCACGCTGCCACCCTTTGAGCACGACGCGACGACCAGGCAATCCACCGGGCGCGCAGGCAGGCTGCCGAATGTGGTTTCATAATTCTCGCGGTTGGCCTTGAGATGCTGCTTGAGGTTCGCTTCGCCAATGGTCACGCCACCGCCATGGCCGATCAGAAATACCGCCCGCTGCACATCTGCGGGGGCGCGCGCCGCCATGCTCGCGAATGCCGCGCAGGCGCCGTCAAAATCGAGTCCACCTGGGTCACCGAATTGCACGCAGACGACTCCGCGTTCGGCGGTGTGCCAACGATACATACTGCGAATGCCCGCTTCGTGCGGCGTCAATTGTTCCCGCTGCCAGAGGCCGGCGTTCGCCGACGCGGACGCAGGCTTTTTTAAGGTCGCTTCCACGGTGGGGCGCTCAATGGCCGCTGTCGTTCCTGCGTCAGGCGTGGCTGGACTTGGCGCGGTTTCCGGGGTTGACACCGCTGGCACCCAGTCTTGCGCATTGATCAAAGAGGAGACATCCGCAGCAATGGCCGCGGCGCGGGTGTCTTCGGCGCTGTGCAGCAAGGCGAGCAATAATTCGCGCTCGCTGTCGTCCGGAGTTTCAATGCCATACTGGCGCAGCAGCCGATGACGCAGGCGCTGGCGCTCATCATTCTCCAGCGGATCGGCAACCGTTGCCTGCTCCGCCAGCCACGCTTCGGCATACCAGCCCTGTAAATCGGCGAGTTCGGTCCCCGCAGGAATGACGCGCTGATAGCGGTCGCGCAAATGATCGATCAGGGCCAGGCGCTCACCGAGGCCAAACGGATCCGGGACCGGCGGCGTCTCGACTGCAAAGCCGGACAGCGCCAAGCACAACAGCAGAGCGACACGCATGATTCCAATAATGCCAGGTTCGTACCTGCAACAAGCGCCAGAATGATGCTTCACGAACACTCGTTCACGCAAAAACCCCCCGCAGATTCCTGCGGGGGGTCGTCACGTTGCATTTTTCGCCCGGGGGCGAACTACCTTCAGCGCGCGGCGGCTGCCCGCTTGGCCATGGGCTTGGCGGCCTTCTTAGCAGGTGCTTTGGCTTTCACGGGAGCTTTCGCTTTCGCTTTCACCTTGGCCTTCACTGGCTTGGCGCCTGCAGCAGCGCGGGTGGCCCGGATTGCTGCCTGGGCTGCGGCCAGACGCGCCACCGGCACGCGGAAGGGCGAACAGCTGACGTAGGTCAGGCCGATCTTATGGCAGAACGCGATCGTGGCGGGATCGCCACCGTGTTCGCCGCAGATGCCCAGCTTGATGCCGGGGCGCACCGGCGTTGCGCGCTCGATGCATATTTCCATCAGGTTGCCGACCCCGTTTTGATCGATGGAGGCGAAGGGGTTGGCCTTGACGATGCCCAGGCGCTGATAATAGGGCAGGAACTTGCCAGAGTCATCGCGCGACATGCCCAGCGTGGTCTGGGTCAGGTCATTGGTGCCGAAGCTAAAGAATTCGGCGTGCTGCGCGACTTCGCCGGCGGTCAGAGCACCGCGGGGGATTTCGATCATGGTGCCGACCATGTATTTCATCTTCACCTTGGCGATCTTCTGCTCTTCGGCGAAGACCCGGTGGACGATGTCGAGCTGGTTCTTGAGCTCTTCGGCGAAGCCGATCAATGGGATCATGATTTCCGGCACGACTTTTTTGCCGGTCTTCTTGGCCACGGCAATCGCCGCGCGGGCGATGGCGCGCGACTGCATTTCGGTGATTTCGGGATAGACGATGCCGAGACGGCAGCCGCGATGACCGAGCATGGGGTTGAATTCATGCAAGTTGTGGCCGAGCGCTTCGACGCGCTCGTATTTCACGCCGAGCTTTTTGGCCAGATCTTCAATCTGCGCACCGGCCTGGGGCAGGAATTCATGCAAGGGCGGGTCGAGCAGGCGAATGGTGACCGGACGTTCGCCCATGGCGGCGAACAGACCTTCGAAGTCCTGCTGCTGCACAGGCAGCAGTTTGGCCAAGGCGCCGTGGAAATGCTCGATGGCCTGCGCGTATTCGCCCTTGAGGGCGGCAACCCGTTCGGCGTCGCCGGTGGCGGCGGCTTCTTCGGATTCGAGTTTGTACTTCGCGAAATCTTCGGCGAAAAGAATCATCTCGCGCACCGAGTCAATGCGGTCGCCCTCGAAGAACATGTGTTCGGTGCGGCACAGGCCGATGCCTTCGGCGCCGAAAGCAATCGCATTTGCGGCCTGATCGGGCTGGTCCGCGTTGGTGCGGATGCCCAAGGTGCGATATTTATCGGCCAACTTCATGACGAAGTCGTAATACTGGAACAGCTTCGAATCGGCGGGCTTGAGGGTCTTATTGACCAAGACCTGGAGCAATTCCGACGGCGACGTTTCAACCTTGCGGCCATAGACGGCGCCAGTGGTGCCGTTGATGGCGATGAATTCACCTTCGCGCAGGGTTTTACCATTGCACGTCAGGGTCTTCTTTTCGTAATCGATCGTTACGTCACCAGCACCAGCAACGCAGACCTTACCCATCTGACGAGCAACCAGGGCCGCGTGCGACGAGACACCACCGCGGGCGGTGAGAATCCCATCGGCGGCGATCATGCCGCGCAGGTCTTCGGGACTGGTTTCGACGCGACACAATACCACTTTTTGACCGGCAGCTACCAGATCTTCGGCCTTTTTCGCGGTCAGCGCGATAATACCCGAAGCGGCGCCCGGACCCGCGGGCAAGCCGACGGTCAGGCGATCCTTGGCCACGGCGGCCTTTTCATCGGCCACGTCGAAGATCGGCGCGAGCAATTGATCCAACGCCTGCGGATCGCCGCTGGTGACCGCGTGCTCGGGCTTCATCAATTTCGTTTTGACCATGTCATGGGCGATCTTGACGTAGGCCTGTGCGGTGCGCTTGCCGTTGCGGGTCTGGAGCAGGAAGAGCTCGCCTTCCTCGATGGTGAATTCGAAATCCTGCACATCGCCGAATTCCTTTTCCAGCTTCTTGCGCACCACTTCGAGTTCTTTGAAGGTCTTGGCGAAGACCTTGTCGTGGGCCATGTCGACGATCTTCAGCGGGGTGCGCGTACCGGCGACGACGTCTTCGCCCTGCGCATTCGCGAGATATTCGCCGTAGAATTCATTGGTGCCATTGGCCGGATTGCGGGTAAACGCAACACCGGTGCCCGAGGTCGCGCCCATGTTGCCGAAGACCATGGCCTGCACGTTGACGGCGGTGCCCCATTCGTGCGGGATCTGGTATTTGTTGCGATAGAGAATGGCGCGGTCGTTGTTCCACGATCCGAATACGGCGCCGATTGACCCTTCGAGCTGCTTAGCCGGATCCTGGGGGAAGGCCTTGCCGGTGCGGTCTTTGATCAGCTTGGTGAAACGCTTGATGATCTCTTTGAGATCGTCTTCGCTAAGGTCAGTGTCTTCGTGCTTGCCGATCGATTCCTTGTAGGAATCCATGACCTGGTCAAAGGGCTCGTGCTCGTTCTCATTGCGCTTCTGCACGCCCATGACCACGTCGCCGTACATTTGCACAAAGCGACGGTAGCTGTCATACGCGAAGCGACCGTTGTTGGTCTTTTTCTTCAGCGCTTCGACGGTGACGTCGTTGAGGCCGAGATTCAAAATGGTGTCCATCATGCCCGGCATCGAATCACGGGCGCCCGAGCGCACCGAGACCAGCAACGGGTTTTTATTATCGCCGAATTTCTTGCCGGTCGCCTTTTCCAGTTGCTTGATCGCCGCTGGGACATCCTTGCTGAAGAGATTCGTGGGATAGGTCTTTTTGTTGTCGTAATAATACGTGCAGACTTCAGTGGTGATGGTGAAGCCGGCGGGGACCCTGAAACCCTTGCGCGACATCTCGCCGAGGTTGGCGCCCTTACCACCGAGCAGTGCCTTCATGGTGCCGTCGCCATCGGATTTACCGTTGCCGAAATGGTAGATGAGCTTGCTGAGGGTGGCCTTGGCCATGGGGGATCCTTGTCAGACGCGCGGCTGGCGCGAGGGCCGGCGATACAGGCGCCGGACGGGGTTTTTGGTGAAATCGAGAAGGTCGCGCACCCTAGAGCCTCGACATGGCGAGACAAGGGCGGCACACACGGTCAAAGCGTGGGCTTGTGCCGTTGCAACCAAGCCAGAGCAGCAGTGCGGCCGATGACCTGGCCAGCCAATTCTGCATCCGCTACCTGACGAAGGGCATCGCCTAAGGCCGGGCCAGGCAGCCAGCCCTGAGCGAGCAGATCCTTGGCGCTGACACACGGCAGCCAGCCGATCTGCACACGCGGATCGTTGCGCTGGGCGACAAGTCCAGATAGGCCCGGCCACTGCGGGGACCACGCCTGAAGCAAGCAGATTAACTTTTCCAACGGCCCGGCTTGCAGAATGCGGAAACTGGTGATGGGGTCGTCGGCCTGGAGGCGTTCGCGCTGGGCGACGGTGTTCAGCAACCAGCGCAGGGTGGCCTCGTCGTGATTGGCCAGGGGCAGCTGGCCAAGCCAAAGCCCGGCGGCGCCTGCGCTCGGCAACAGGGTGCAAGCCATCGCCACCAACGGATGGGTCTCGGCGGGCAGTCGCGCCAGGGCGATTACGGTCTCTTCAACCTGGGCCCGGGTCAGATCTGCCAAAGGTGGACACCACCGCGCAAGCACACCGCTTTCCCACGACGCGCGGAACCAGCGCGCGCGGCCCGGATGGCTAACCGCCTTGCGCCATTCCTGGATGATGCGTTCACGCGCCAGTCCGGCGAGGGAAACCTCGGTTAGCGCGGCCCAGGTCTCCGGCGCGATGGACAGATCCAGATGCGCGGCGAACCGCAGTGCCCGTAGCACGCGCAGGTGATCTTCCGCGAATCGCCGCTGCGGATTACCGACGGTGCGTAAACGGCGCTGTTCGAGATCGTCGAGACCACCCACATGATCAATAATTATTCCGCTTTCAAGGTCCAGTAACAAAGCATTGATGGTGAAATCACGGCGTTCAACATCACTGAATGCATCGGCGAATACCACGTCCAGCGGCCGGCGACCATCCACATACACACCATCATTGCGAAACGTGGCTACTTCGAGATGCGCCCCATCCGGCATCACCACCAAGATCACCCCAAAAGATTTTCCTACGGCGACGGTTTTTGCACCCGCAGCATGGACTATTTTTTCGACTGTTTCCGGCGCTGCTGCGGTAGCTAAGTCCACATCAGCGATTTCTCGTTGAAGGACCAGATCGCGTACACAACCGCCAACCGCGTAGGTTTCGTATCCCGCATCAAGCAGCCAGGTGGCAACTTGCCGCCCCGATTGCCACGCCGGGTGCGTGGGCACCGCGATGGTGTGTCGGCGCGGGGTCGGCACGAAATCAGGTCGGCAGGGATATCGGCATAATCAAGAAGGTCACACCCTCTTCCCGCATGATCAATCCACGGGTCAATTCGATGCGGATGCTTGGACCTTTGTATACTTTGAGGACTTCCGTAAGATACTGCGCATTCACACCTAAACGCTGGGCAGCCCCGTCATAGCGACAGGCAACCGGGATCTTGGCGCTGCCGTTGGTATAATTGAGGTTCGACAGCAGAGCTTGGCCATTTTCCAAGCTCATAACGATACCACGCGCGGTATTCGAGGTCATCAGCGCAGTCCGACGCACAGCGCTGGCCAATTCCGCGGTTTCGTAAGTCACCGTGTTCGGGCTGGAAGCCGGGAGCGCGTTACGATAGGGGGGAAAATTCCCTTCTACCAGCCGACTTGACAGTTCTACCACGAAACCAGTCGCATGCCCACTGAGCACACGCAGAAATATCACCGAGCCTGCAAAAGCGATTTCCACGGTCTCTGGTTTGGTGCTCTGCAGGATGCGCTGCAGGTGCTGCACGGTCGTGGCCGGAATAATCACGCTGATCGGATCTAGAGTGAAAGCCGGGTCGCGCTCGACCGCTTCGCAGAGGACCTTACCATCGGTCGCAGCGAGAATACATTCACCGTTACCGACCGCCAAATACGCCCCGGACAGGACCGCACTGGTGCGGTCGCGATCGACGGCGAAAATAACCTGCTGGATCATTTCTTCGCAGCGGGCCGCAGACAGGCGGATCTTGGGGGCATCAGCGGGAAAAAGATTAACCGAGGGGAACGCCTCACCTACCACCGCTGGCACCTGATAATCGCCATCGGACAAGCCGATGGTCAAATGGCTGTGATCCTCACGCCGCACCAAAGCCAGCGCAATATCGCGGGAACGACTTTCCTTGAGGATGCTGACCAGTTGCCGGGCGGCGACGATGATCTCACCAGGTTGATCAATCTGGACCTGCTCGACGATGCAACGCAGACCGACCTGCATGTCGGTAGCGGTGATCTCGAGATGCTTCGCGGTAGCCTCAATATGCAGGTTCGTGCAGATCGGTTTCGCACTCGAGGTGGGAACTACCGCATCGGCAGCTTGCAGGGCAGCAAGCAGGGTTTCGCGTTCACAACGGATGGCAGCAGCTTCGGAAGACATGAAGAGAAGAGTATTCTATCTATTCTTTCTTCTTTCACCTTCTCCTCGTCGATTCCGTCGATAAGTCGTAAGATGAAATGAGAACAGATGTTAGGATGTCGAAGGAACGGACTGAAAGGTGCTTACAGCAGTCGGGAGATGGCGACAGCGCAAGCTGCTGGGCCCTTCCGGGTAGGCGCGGCTTCGAATTACGTCGAAAACTGGACGATTGCAAGGCCCGTCACGGCGAAGGCCTGTCTAAAACTAATTAAATAGCAAATTCGATCTTGTGCCTCGACTCGAAGCCGTGCTAGGCTCCAGCCATGCTGCGCTGGGTTATGCTGATGGTTCTGATGGTGGGGTTACCGGGCTGTGCTCTGTTTCGGGCTCTGTTCGCGCCTCAGTCTGTGCTGGGTGAGGCCGCCAGTCGCGTGGCTGGGGGAGCAGCGCAGGCGGTAGATCAGGTCGCCACCCAACAGACAGTCAGCGATCTGGACCGTATCCTGGCAAATCATGGAGATGCAGTAAACAACGATGAATTGCAGCTCCTACGTAATGATCTGGAAAAAAATCCTCTGGCGGCTAGCGGAAAAAGAGCTGAGAGGCCGGTACAAATCGGGCCACCGCACGAATTTGATCGGCGGCGTGCTAGCGAACAAAAGAATGTTTCGGCAAAAACACTGTCAAGCACAGGCGGCCTGCATCTGGCTGGCGCCAAGCGGAATCGTGGGAATCGCCTCACTATCAATTCCCGGACGGGATCGACGCATCGCGGACTCGGTGAACCATTCGCGGCCTCGCGGGGTCACCTGCTTCCACCCGCTGAGCAACGCTTGTATGAGGTCGAAGTCCGTCAGGTTAGAGTAACGCCAAGAACTGACGCTGAACAGCCCCGCAGAATACCGTAAGCGACCCGGTCAGGCTATGGGTTCAGAGTTGGCTTCCCGGTGATTCCGCGGTGTCCGAGCCTTCGGGATCAGTAGGAGATCCTTCCATAATTGCCCGCAGGTTTTCTTGCACTGCCTGCTCTTCCGCGGCACTCAGATGTGGATCGCGTATTCGGTAAACGCAGCCATTGGCCTTGTCTTCGATCACCAGGATGGATTCGTCACCCGCGCGAATGACTTCCTTAAAGCGCAATTTCCGCGCCCGCACCAGAAACAACATGACCACATAACAAAAGCACTGTTTGGCGCGCTGGGTTTCATCCTTCAACGCATGGAAAATACCCAAGAGAGCAGCGATATCGACCGGTTTCGCGGCCGGCCCATCAGGAGTGGGTGCGCGTTGCCGCCACCAGCTGATCAACGTGCTGCGATCAACGGCTTCCCAGGCTTCTTCACTGACATCATGGCGTACGAAGTGATCGTCACGGAATTCCAACGCTGACCAGAACCACGCACCGGGTGGAATAGGGGCTCCACTGCGCTCGCAGACCAGCTTCGGGTGTTCGACTTTACCATCCCAATCAGTGGGCATGGTCTGGGTATACGTGCTCGTGAGGGTGAGCAAAGGGGTGCATGCTCGGCGCGGCACCTTGCCCAGGCAGGAAGGGTGCCGGAGAGTGCCTCTATCCGCCGCACCGGAAGCCCAAGCGGTCCGCTCCCCGATGGTCGCTTTGGCGAATGGTGGGCACGCGATCCGGGCGTTCCGCTGCCGTTGCCCTGGCTAGTGCGCTTTCGGCGTATTTATCTGCGGACAACCGCTGAGCCGCACGTGGTGCCGGCGCATGATCACGACGATCTTGAATTGATCCTGGTTTGCTGTGGTCGCTGGCAGGGCGCCATTAACGGGCTGACCCTCAGCGTACCCGCCGGAGGCGCCTTGGTGGTGGCTCGCGGTGATCGTCATGAAGATCGCTGTCGCGAAGCGGTGGCTCTGATCGGTTTCTCTTTCGAATTGCTTCCAGGGCCGGGTCAGGGGCGTTCAGCGTCGCCGCTGCGCGCCGGGGCACCGCTTGCGGCACGGCGGCTGCCCACGGCGGCGGCGCTGCATGCGGCAACCGGGTGCGTGATCAGAAAGGTCCGCCGTCCTAGTGGTCCTGTCATCTGGAAGCCATCATGGAGGCATGCACGCTCACCCCGATCACACCGTCCACCTGCTATTCAAAACCCATCTCGACATTGGCTTCACCGCCGCCGCCGAAACGGTGGTGAATGGCTACCTCGAACACTCTCTGCCCAAGGCCAATGTTTTAGCGAACGCCATGCGCAATGCGGGCAGTGACCGCTTTGTATGGACGGTCGGTTCGTGGTTGGTGCATACCGCGCTGGAGCGCTTGCGCGGCAAGGCCCGGACTGACCTTGAATCCGCGCTGGACGCCGGCGACATCCGTTGGCACGGACTGCCCCTCACCATGCATACGGAATACCTGGATGTGGGACCTGTCCGTCATGGCCTGGCGCTGAGTGCCGCGCTCAATCGCCATTTCGGACGGCGCACGCGCAGCGCAAAAACGATCGATGTGCCGGGCCATACCCAGGCCCTGGTGCCGCTGCTGGTCGAGGCCGGAATCGAATTGCTGCATATCGGCGTTAGTCCTGCCAGCACCCGCCTACAGGTCCCGCCGTGGTGCCGCTGGCGGTGCGCCGGAGCCGAGAGTATTCTTGGCTATGAAGATGATTATGGCGGGGTGAGCGAACTACTGGCCCACGGTGCGGCCATCGCCTGTGGTTTTACCGGTGATAACCACGGTCCGCCGGAGCTCGGCCACATTCAGGCCACGTATCAGCAGCTGCGCCAGCGATTCCCCGACAGGACCGTGGCCGCAACCAGTCTGGATGATTTTACCAGCGAGCTGAGCGCTCGCGCCGCGGAATTGCCACTCATCACCGACGAACTCGGCGGCACTTGGATTCACGGCACGGGGACGGATCCCGAAAAGACTCGGCGCTTCCGCGCGCTTACCCGTTGGCGGCGCAATCTGCCCGCGCACCAGTCGCACGGTTTAGCGCGGCGTGATGTGCGACGATTTTCGGATAGCCTCCTCGTCGTGGGAGAACATACCTGGGGCCGAGACGGCAAATATTTCCCCGGGGCCAGGTATTGGCAAGGTGCGCGGGCGCTAGGATGCGGCTGGATTTTAGCAGTATCGCCGCAACGGAGTGCACGACGAACTCGAAGCCTCTTGGCAAGAGCAACGCGCGTAGAGAGATACCGCACTGGCATGCTTAGATGGCAGTCCCCTCGCTGCCGAGGCCCGCCAAGCCTGTGCGTGGCCGAGCCCGGATCCGGGTCCCAGGTATTCGCGAGAAAACGCGACGGAGATGCCCCTGGAATTGGTAGGATGGAAGGCGCAGTTCGATGCGCACGGCGCCCTGTGCCAGGTGCGGCGTCCCGATGGGGTTGTTCTCGCTGATGCCCAGCATCATCTGGGATGTCTACGCTATCAGACCTATGGCGCGCGCGCCTACGAAACGTTCATCAGCGCCTATAATCCGCTTCTGGCGACGACGCGGAATTGGGCGATCCCGGATTTTGGTAAACCCGGTTTAGAAACGGTCTGCACTGACGGGGCCACCTTCCTGCCCACGTGTGTCGCCATGCACCGGCATGCGGATGGCTACGCGGTGCGCCTCGATCTGGTCTTCAATCCCGCGGCGCAGGAGCAATTTGGCTGTCCGCGCCGCTGGCAGCTCACGCTGCGCGCGACCACAGAAACCCTGACCTGGGAATTGCGTTGGCAGGACAAGAACGCGACCCGCGTACCGGAGGCCCTGTGGCTCGGATTTCACCCGGTCATCGCCGGCGCCCCGCGATTAATGCTGAGCAAATGGGGCCAGGAAATTGATGCGACCACGGTTATTGCGGGTGGGAATCAGCGCCTGCACCACGGTGATGTTGTGTGCTGGCACGATGATGCCGTTTCGTGGCGAATGGATCTACCTGAGGGCGGCCTGGTTGCTCCGGGCGGCGGGGCCCAGGTGCAGTTTGATCAGGAAAAACCCAGGCCTTGCCCAGGGTTTCGACCTCAACCTGCTCAACACCACCTGGGGCACAAATTTCTCCAGGTGGTACGACGATGACGGTTTATTCCGCTGTGTTCTCGATTTACGATAACCGCGAGCGCAATAATTCGCGCTCGTAACCGAGCTCTTTCGGCATCCGTTCACCGAGCAGATCAAACAGGCTCTGCTGTAAGGTCAATTCCTGGTGCCATTCGCCGGGGGTGATTGCCTGAGCCTGATCCAGGCGAGCGTGATCATAAGACTCGAGTCCGTCGAGGTTGATGTGATCGCCAAACGGCATCCAGCCGAGATGGGTTTCATCGCCTTCGGCATGACCGTGGCAGCGATTAACGATCCATTCGAGAATGCGCATATTTTCGCCAAATCCGGGCCACATGAATTTTCCGTCGGCATCCTTGCGGAACCAGTTAACATGGAATATCCGCGGGGGATGCGCCAGCTTGCGGCCGACTGCCAGCCAATGGGCGAAATAATCGCCCATCGAATAACCGCAAAAAGGCAGCATCGCCATGGGATCGCGGCGGACTTGGCCGACTTGACCAGCAGCGGCGGCGGTGGTTTCGGACCCGAGCATGGCACCCAGATAGGTGCCATGGCTCCAATTGAAGGCCTGGAACACGAGAGGGTAGGTGGTGGCGCGACGGCCACCAAAAATAATCGCAGAGATCGGAACCCCACGGGGATCGTGGACCTCGGGCGCGAGAGCGGGATTATGGTCCATCGGCGCGGCAAAGCGGCTATTCGGATGCGCCGCTTTTTCGCCGTTGCCGGGGGTCCACGGGCGGCCGCGCCAATCGGTGAGATGCGCAGGCGGCACCGCGGTTTTACCTTCCCACCAAACGTCGCCGTCCGGGGTCAGCGCCACATTGGTGTAAATAGTATCGCGGGCGATGGTTTTCATCGCGTTGGGATTGGTCTCGGCGTTGGTGCCGGGGGCGACCCCGAAATAGCCATTTTCCGGATTCATTGCCCATAGGCGGCCGTCTTCACCGGGCCACAGCCAGGCAATGTCATCGCCGACGGTGGTTATTTTCCAGCCCGCATAATGGTCGGGCGGGATCAGCATGGCAAAATTGGTCTTGCCGCAGGCCGACGGAAAAGCCGCTGCGACATAGGTGACTTCGCCTTGGGGAGTTTCTACTTTCATCAGCAGCATGTGTTCGGCGAGCCAGCCCTCTTGGCGACCGAGCCAGGAGCCCAGGCGTAATGCCAAGCACTTTTTGCCTTGCAGAACATTGCCACCATAATTTGACGACGTAGAGATAATCTCATTGTCTTGGGGAAAATGAGCAATGTGCCTATTTTCCAAGGCCGTATCGAGCATGCAGTGCAGGCCCTTGGTAAAGGCGCCGCTGCTGCCGAGATGCTTCCACGCGATATCGCCCATGCGGGTCATGATGCGCATCGAGAGCACGACATAGATCGAATCGGTAATTTCGATGCCGACCTTGGTCCGCGCACAGCCGGGTGGGCCCATCAGGTAGGGCACCACATACAGGGTGCGGCCACGCATGGCGCCGTGGGCGATGGTGCGCAGACGCGCGCGCATCTCTGCGGGATCGGCCCAGTTATTGGTCGGTCCGGCTTCTGCTTTGGTCGGCGTGCAGATATACGTGCGGTCTTCGATACGTGCGACATCGCCCGGATCAGAGCGGTGATACCAGCAGCCCGGCAATTTTTCCTGATTCAGACGCAGGAGGATCCCGGCTGCTTCGGCCTGGGCGAGCAGGCGCGCATTTTCAGCGTCGGATCCATCGCACCAGTGCACCGATTCGGGTTCGCACAATGCTTGGGTCTCTGCAACCCAGGCGCGCACGGCGGCGTGCTGACACTTATTCTGCGCGTCAGACGACGAGGTGTGCTGAAAAGAATGCGGCACTGGCTGCATGAGCATCTCCAAAGGTTCCAATACCAGCATGCCGTCTGACCCCGGTGAGAGCAAGCCGGACTGACGCAGCAGAATCAGGAGGCGACGCGGAAGGTCGTGGCGCAGGCCGCACAGCGGCGCGTGCCCGGTCGGCAGACATGCTGCTCACCGCACACGGGACAGTCGACGTGCAGGCGTGGGCGCAGGCCACCTGCCTCACGTACCGCCGCGCGCACATAGCGCCATTTTGCGCGCAGGCTGCGATCGGCATCTTGGCGACGCAGCGTACCGCCCCAGGTGACCATGCGCATGAAGGTCTCGGCGAAATCTTCATCCGCGTTCTGGGCCGCGTAGCGGGTCAGATACGTGCCCTGCCCGAAGGTGCGCTGGAAGCACGCCCGATCTTCGAGATGCAGATAGTCGGCCAGTGCGTGCCCGAACTCGTGGCGCAGCACCGCGCGCAGGCTCAGCGTCTTGGTTCCGAACGCGCGTGCGCTCTCGCGCCGGGTACGCTGCGTCCACCGCGGCAGGCGCAATTTGCGTTCACCGAAGGTGTACCAGGCCAGACCCTGCGAGGTCATGCGCCGGCGGCTTTGCACCACCGAGACCCAATAGAAGAGGGGACCCAAGCCCAGCTGCGTCAGCTCGGCGCGGACATCGCGCAGGGCCTCGAGCAGGGCAGGATCAGCAGAGCGACCGGCGAGACGGATAGGGGCTTGGCGCATGGTAGTAACAGCGGCGATTATGGCTTCGACCTGACGAGTGAACGCAAAAACTGAATAGGACCCGGACCCCAAGTCGGACCGTAAATACATGGAGAGACAAGACTTACAGCCCTGTCGAAAACCAGCCCCAACAGACCGGCTTGAGGAGGTCACAAACCCCAGATAAAATACTTCGTTGGCAGTTGCCAGCCGCCCGACTTGGGGGGCGGGCCAGCGGCTTACACCGACAAGTACCGCGCAACGGTCGCCTCGTCGACCTCTGAGCGTCGATCTTCACGCACCAGGTTCCCCGACTCAATGACCAGAATGCGGTCAGCAATGGCGAGGGCGAAACTCAGCACCTGTTCGGAAACGATGATAGTCACGTTCCAGGTTTGGCGGATCTCATTGAGCTGGCGCGCAAGGTCCTTGATGATCGACGGCTGAATGCCTTCGGTCGGTTCATCGAGCAGCAGCACCCGCGGACGAGAGACCAAAGCACGCGCGATTGCCAGCTGTTGCTGCTGACCACCAGACAAGTTACCGCCCTTGCGATTGCGCATGTCTTTCAACACCGGGAACATCGTATAGAGACGCTCATCAATAGGCGTTCGGCGCGGTAGCGTATCCATGCCGGTGCGGATATTCTCTTCGACGGTCAATGACGGAAAAATCTGCCGACCTTGCGGAACAAATCCGAGCCCGGCGCGGACACGACGATAGCTTTCAAGTCGAGTGACGTCGGTGTCTCCGACGCGGATGCTGCCACCCACCGGCATAACGATGCCCATGATGCTTTTCATCAACGTGGTCTTGCCCATGCCATTACGGCCCATGATTGCCACGGTTTCGCCAGGCTGGGCACTGAAAGAGAGATCATTGATGATTCGGCTTTGCCCATACGCGGCAGCGAGATGGCTGACGACCAGGGCGGGTGGGCAAGTCGGCGGCGTTTCCTCATTGGGTGCTGCGGGAGCGGGCACTGCGACAGCGGTGTCAGTGACCAAGATACACCTCCACGACCCGAGGGTCATTTTCCACCGTTTCCATCGGACCTTCGGCAATAACCTTGCCCTGATGCATCACGGTGACGATATCAGCGATGCGTCGAACGAAATTCATGTCGTGCTCAATAACCACGGCCGAACGCCCGGCACAGACACGCTGCAGCAAATCCGCCGTCTGTTCACGCTCGCGTACGCTCATACCCGCGACAGGCTCATCGAGGAGCAGCAATTTAGGTTCGGCAATCAACAACATGCCGATTTCCAGCCACTGCTTCTGGCCATGGCTGAGGATATCTGCCTCAGTATCGAGGGCCTCTTCCAGATAGACCTCTTTCGCCACGGCGTGAATGCGATCGACGACATCGCTTGAACGTTTGAAAAATAGTGAACTAAAAGCCCCACGCCCACGAGGAAAAGAGACCTCAAGATTTTCAAAGACGGTGAGTCGAGGATAAATCGAAGGGGTTTGGAACTTGCGAACCACCCCACTTTGGACAATCGCCTGTTCAGCCATGCGATGCAGGGGAATGTCTTGAAAGTCGATACTGCCGCTGGTCGGCTTGGTCCGCCCGCAGATGAGGTCGAGCAGCGTGGTCTTGCCAGCGCCATTGGGGCCGATCACTACTCGCAACTCATTGCGTTCGACATAAAGATTGACGCCATCGACGGCTTTAAATCCGTCAAAAGAAACGGTTAAACCTTCGATAGACAGGGCGAAGTGTTGATCAATCATGGCCCTGCTCCGGTTGGTTGCGGCTTACTCGTCGAATCTGCGTGCTTCGCGATAGGCTTCTTTTTCCCGATCAACCGTAGGAACCCGTTCCACAATTTCGGCCCATGCCGATTGACGAGCCCGGCGAGCCCGTCAGGGAAAACCATGGTTACCAGGATGAAGACCGTGCCCATCAGGTAATACCACAGCGAGGGAAATTGTTCTGAAAAGTAGGTTCTACCAAAGCTGACTAAAAGAGTTCCATAGACCGCACCGATCAGCGACAGTCGCCCGCCTACCGCACAGAATATGACCAGATAGATCGATGGTTCAATCGTGACCAGTTTCGGTGACATGAAGCCGACATTGAGCACATACATCATCCCGCCCAGAGCGGACATCGCAGCGGCGATGCAAAACACAAAGGTTTTCAGGTTGGCGACATCATAGCCGGAAAACCGCACGCGATCTTCCATATCGCGCAGCGCAACTAAGATCCGTCCGAACTTACTGGTCAGAATCCAGCGGCCGAACATCACACAGGCGATGACCAGAATCGCGGTACTGAAGTACAGGACCGTCTGCGCCGATGTGGTGCGAATATCCCAGCCCCACATAGTGCGCAGATCAGTAATGCCGTTGATGCCACCGGTCCACCCTTGGCGGGTGACAAAGAGCATTTCCATCATCCAGCACAATGCTTGGGTGATGATGGCGAAATAGACGCCACCAACCCGGCGTTTAAACATCGCCGTTCCGACCAAGTAAGCGACGATGGTCGGCACGGCAAAAACCAGAATCAGCGTGAGTGGTAGACTCTTGAATGGGTACCAGAACCAAGGTAGTGACGTGATCTGATTCCAATCCATGAAATCAGGTAGGCCGACCGTGGTCAGGGCCTGGATCTGATCGGTGCCGCTTTCTGCAGCGATAGTGCGTGCGGCCTCCAATTTTAGGAAGGCCGCCATGCAATAGCCGCCCAGCCCCCAGAACAGGCCTTGGCCCAGACTCAGGATGCCACCATGGCCCCAACACAATACCAGACCAACGGCAACAAAGGACAGACTGAGATACTTGCTCATCATATTAAGCCGAAAGGCATCTAGACTCAACGGAATAATCACCAAGAGAATGAGGGCGAGGACGCACAGCCCCACCGTCCCCGAGCGACCCCCCAGCCATTTATGATAGAATGCGTGCACGGAACTCTCCGAAGGACAGGAGGATCACGAGTGAATCATTTGCGGATTTTCGCCGCGATCAGGCCCTGCGGACGAATCATCAGAATAAAGACCACCGCAAGCAGAGTGAATACCTTGGCGAGAACCCCCGAGAGGAAAAATTCCATTACCGATTGCGCCTGGGCGATCCCAAAGGCGGAAAGAATCGTACCAACCAGGCTGCCCGCACCGCCAAATACAACGACCATGAAGGTGTCGACAATATAAAGCGAACCGGCAGAGGGCGATACCGAACCAATGGTGGTGAAGGCGGCGCCCGCGATACCAGCAGTTCCGCAGCCCAGGGCGAAGGTCAGCCGATCGGTAGCTTTGGTATTGATGCCGACCGCGCCGGCCATGGGGCGATTGAGCACCGTCGCGCGCACCCGCAGACCCCAACGTGAGCGATACATCATCAAGTAGATGACCGTGGTCATCACCGCCGCGAGTCCAAGGAGGAATAAGCCATTGATCGGGATATCAATATTTTCCGTGGGAGCCCACGACCCCATCAGCCATTCCGGCAGCATCGCACTGGTCTCGCGGGCACCGAAGATCTGACGAAAAGTCTCCTGCATGATCATGCTCAAGCCCCAGGTGGCGAGCAGGGTATCAAGAGGGCGTTGATAGAGTCGACGGATGATCGCTACTTCGACCAGCCAGCCGATCATAAATGCGAATACGAAAGCAAGGATAACCGCGAATGGATAGTACCAAGAAAACAGGGAGGGAGCATACTTTTGCACCATGTTGGAAACAAACACAGTAGTGTAGGCGCCCACCGTGAGAAACTCACCATGCGCCATATTGATAACTTTCATCTGGCCAAAAATGAGGGCGAGCCCCAGGGCCATCAGGAGGAAAACCGAGAAGAGGCTGACGCCAGCGAAACCCTGCATGACCAGGATGCTTTTCATATCATCCCAGGAATAGGCACTGAACGCACCAAGGAGGAGAAAGATCGCTAAATTTCCAGTCATAGGGAGCTTTCCGGGAAAAGAGGACCGGACCGTCGCCCTTCCGGCCACACGGACGGAAGGGCACCCAGTCGTCTTTCTACTTGTAGCCTTCGGGGAAGGGGTTCGGCTCAATCAGTTCGGGCGATTCCGCAATCAGCTTGAATTGGCCGTCGAGCTGCATCTCGCCAAGACGCGCCTTCGACCACAGATGGTTATTGGTGTCGTGAATACGCACGTAGCCTTCGGGGGCGCCTTTGAATTCAACGCCACCAGAAGCAGCACTAATCTTGCTAATGTCAAAGCTGCCGGCCTTTTCGACCGTTGCTTTCCACAGCCAGGGTCCGAGATAGGCCGCCTGGGTCACGTCGCCCATAACCGATTCCTTGCCCCACATCTCTTTGAACGCGGCGACAAAGGCCTTATTATTGGGATTGTCCAGGCATTGGAAGTATTTCATGCAGGCGAAGAATCCCGCACAGTTTTCACCGCCGATACCAAGAATTTCGTCTTCAGTGGTCGAGATGGTCAGCAAGATCTGTTTGTTCTTCGCCAAAGAGGCCCCGGTAATGCCCGCCGCCTTGAGCTGCTTATACCATGACACGTTCGATCCACCCACCACCACCGAGTAAATGACATCCGGCTTGGTAAGTTTCACCTTATTGATCAACGAATTGAAATTCGTATGGCCGAGCGGATAGTACTCTTCGCCCACAACCTTACAGCCCTTAAGATGGCGCTCGATATGGATGCGCGCGATTTTATTAGACGTGCGCGGCCAGATGTAATCAGAGCCGATCAAGAAAAATGTCTTGGCACCTTTCTCCTTATGGGCCCAATCCAAGCCCCAGATAATCTGCTGGGTTGCCTCTTGGCCCGTGTAAATGACGTTCTTCGAGGCTTCCAAGCCTTCATAAAAGGTTGGATAATACAGCATGCCATTTTCTTTTTCGAAGATCGGCAGCACCGCTTTGCGGGAGGCAGAAGTCCAGCAGCCGAAAACCGTACCGACCTTATCCTGGATCAATAATTTTTTGGCCTTTTCGGCAAAAGTCGGCCAATCGCTTCCACCATCCTCTTGAATGATCTTAATCTTGCGGCCCAGGACGCCGCCCATGTCGTTGATCTGTTTAATGGCCAGTCGTTCTGCTTCGACCGAACCGGTCTCGCTGATCGCCATGGTGCCGGTCACCGAATGCAATTGGCCGACAGTGACCCAGTCATCGGTTACGGCCAGACCAGTGGTGCAGACCGTGGCCGTGGGGAATTGCTCGAGGACCGGATTCTTCCAGTCTTCGGCCAGCAAGGGCGTTGCCAGTGGGGTAATCAGGGTGGCCGCCAGCGCGAGCCAGCGGCTGCGCCCGAGGCGGGGACGTTGGGCAGTAGACATTATTTCTCTCCGGAAGCGCGGGAAGGGAAGGAGGGACGTGCGCCGGCCGCGCGCCGGATGACCGTCCACGGGTAACAAGGGGGGCGCGCTCAGGCGTGTTCGATCACCCAGGGCCGTGGCCCGGTGTACGCCTTGAGGCGAGGCCTTTCCGCTGGCGCAACCGCCGAGGAGGTAGAGCCGGCACTATGCGAACAGCTACTCGAGCAGACGTGCGGAGCATGGGCGCTGCGCTCATTGCGTTCATGGGCTATGCGGTTTTCGCGTGCCATTCCTGCGAGACGCGGAAGTGAAAATACCCGCGCACTTACCGTCCCGCAGGTAGGACACGGAGCAGGTTCGCTCGAACGGGCGAAAGGCCGGGTGTCATCGAAGCGTCCATGGGCCGCACATTCATATTCGTAAAGGGGCATGATTGGCGCCTTACTTCACGACCGCTAGATCGGTACCGGGCTTTATACCCAGTTTTGGTCCATCGGCATTGGGCATGACATCGAAAGAGAAAATCTCGGTCGGGATGGCTAACGTAGCGCAGGCATTGGGAATATCGACGATCCCACTGATCCGGCCCTCCACTGGGGCTGTGCCCAGGATCGCATACACCTGTTCGCCGGTATAGCCAAATTTCTTGAGATAATTGATCGCATTCAAGCAGGCTTGGCGATAGGCGACGTGCACGTCGAGGTAATGCTGCTTGCCGGCCTCATCGACGGAGATGCCCTCAAAAATGAGATATTTGCTGTAGCGGGGTTCCATCGGGCTGGACTGGAAAACCGGATTCTTGATTCCGTATTTGATCACGCCATTTTTGATCAGACTGACCCGAATATCGAGGTATCCTGCCATTTCAATGGCGCCACAAAAAGTGATTTCACCATCGCCTTGCGAAAAATGGATGTCGCCCATCGACAGTCCTGCGCCTTTGACGTAGACCGGGAAATAGACTGACGACCCACGGGTCAGGTTCTTGATGTCGCAATTGCCGCCATGTTCGCGCGGAGGTACCGTGCGCGCAGCTTCAGCGGCGGCCTGTTTCGCCGCCGCCGGCGCCATACGGCCCATGTGTGCAGTTTCCACATACGGCAGGGCAGCGAGCGGCGGCACCCGTGTCGGATTGGTGTCAAACAAAGCCTTTTCCCGCACATTCCAAGTGGCCAACAGTTCTTTGCTGGGCAGGCAGCCAATCAGTCCGGGGTGCATGATGCCGGCGAATTCGACTCCGGGGATATGGCGCGAACTGGTGTAGATACCGGAAAAATCCCAGCACGCCTTACGTGCATCGGGGTAATGGTCGGTGAGGAATCCGCCGCCATTTTCTTTGGCGAATAACCCGGTGAAACCCCACTGTGAATCGGGCAACACCCCCACGTCAAGGATATCGACTTTCAGCAGATCGCCGGGCTCGGCGCCCTCAACGGCGATGGGACCGGTCAGATAATGAACCTTGGTGAGATCGACTATTTTGATGTCGGTAGCGGAATCGTCGTTTTTGATCTGACCGCCGGTCCAGTCGACGCATTCTACCCGGAATTGATCGCCGGGTTTGACCGTCGCCACCATGGGGATGTCGGGATGCCAGCGGTTATGAAGGACGTCTTGTTTTTCCGGAGGGGTGCCGATGTCGACCTTGATCAAGGTTTTCATGAAAACATATCCTTGGCGTACAGCCATTGATTGGTGGTGGCAAAGGGAAACAGACTGCCAGCACCGGAGCAGCGGCTGTGCCAATCAGCAATAGTCATCGATTAGAGTGTTCGACCCCCGGATTGGTGTCGCTCTATCGATCTGTAGGTTCGTGAAAGTCGTATGGAGCAGCTATATACAGCTGCGCGTCGCAACACTGTTGCGCCTGCACACAGTGCGGGACAATGGGCTGTCATGCCTGCCACCGACCGCATCGCCAGCAAAGCCGCACATCAGATGGCGGATATTCTTATCGACAATGTCAGGGAGGTGGACGAGGTCATCATCGGCACGCCGCAGGAATTGCACCGGCCCCAGTCCGTCATCAGCGTGGTCAAAGTGTATGTCCGCGTTGGCGAGCACCTTTCCGTCTTCCTCAGGGCTTGCATCCTGACCCCGAGATGTTGCCACATCGAATCATCAAGCCTTGGCTTGCACATGCTCCTCGTCAGTTTCCCAACGGCATGATAATCCCGGACGGATTGCACTCAGAATCGATGTATCGTCGGCCACGACAGTATCCCATGAGTCCGAAGGGGGGGATCTCAGGTAGAAACCCTATTCCAGGCGATGTGTGGGACTTCACAAATCCAGACTATACCAGGGAATGATTATGCTTCGCTGTGCTTTCCTCCTTATTTTGTGTCTGTCCATTGGGAGTCTGATGATGAGCGGCTGTTCCTCTCGGATGACTGTTCCGGCATCGATTTACATCCTCAATGCATCAGGTGTAGATGGTGACGGAGCTATTTTCTGGTTTGACGAGTACAAAGTTAGTCTCGGTGTTTTTCCGTCCGGCCAACTTGCCGGCCTTTCCGGGATTCTATTTCCTAAATATTTCCTCGAAGTGCGATGCAAAATAATTGATGCGAATACTAAAGAAGAACGCTGGCATATCTTTTCTGGATCGATCACAGTTTCAGCGCGAGAAGATCTGGTAGTCGTGGTTATTCCTGATGGCGGCATTCTTGTTGAAGTGCATCCGGATAATACCCCAAAGACTAGGGTCAGGATCGAAGAATTGCGAAAAGAGTACATGGCGAAATAAAGTGGAGGTGATAGAGGGGAATGCATGCCGCAGACTGTGCGGGTGCCCACGAATGCCGGTTATTTCAATGCTTCCATGGCATTGTCCGCGGCTGCAGAATTGCTCCAAGGAGGTCGCGCCTGCGCCGCGCCTGCTGATGTGCGCCGTGTGCTCCCTGCGGTCGCAGCGCGTCGCGGCCGGGTGCCGTCGCCGCACGTGATGGATGCCGCTGGTGGTCGGGCCCCCACCGCCACGGGTGCAGGCGCGCCCGGAAGTGCGGCGGGATGGAAGCTGACTTCGCTGGCTGGCAATTATTCCCCCGCCGCTCTTCCCGGCACGCCTGCAACGGCTTCGGTGCCGATGGCATCGTGGCCTGCGCTGCCGGTCAGCGGCGGGGCCGCTGCTGCGTCTGCTCGGCCCTCCGCTCGCTGCGCTCGCTCCGATGCCCCGCTTTCATCCGCCTTCATGCCTCTAGTCGGTCTCAGAGCCGAGCCATTACCCGAACCCTTCGAAAATCTCGGCGGCCCCTGGGGCGTCCATGGACGTCAGCCGATCGGCCCGCTGATGTACCAGCGAAAGCTCAATCCTGAGCAACGCTGCGCAGCACGGCCAGGACCGCTTCGGGTTCGGCGGCCGTGCGACCTTCCGCAAAGGTCAGGACCAAGGGGTCTTCGTAGACGAAGGTGAGGACCAAGATCTTCTTCATCGTCGTACCGCTGGGTTGATCACGCAAATCGACGGAAGCCAGGCGGCTGAGCGGGAGCAAGACCGTCTGGACCCCTTTTTGCCGCAGATCGCGTTCAATTTTGAGAAAGCCAGGGATGTCCGCTGTACTAATCTGGGCATACGCCAGTTCAGGAATGATCGGGGCGGGAGCATCAGCCGCGGCAGCGGTGACGGTGGTCGCCGAAAGCAGCGTCACGACAAGCGCGGTTGAAGAGGCGAAGGGTTTCATGTCGTGATAATAGGCGTGAAGATGAAATGACCATGAAGGCATGGCACCTGCATCGACAGGGGATACCCTTCCGCTATGCGCGGTGCCGTCCTGTTTGTGATGCAGGCTTTGGTCCTGGCGCAACTGTTAGGCGCTGAACCGGCTGCCCCCGATCTGATCGCAACGCCGACCCCCGATGACCGCCGCATCGCGGTGTATACCCGCGAACATGTACAGATTGAAGTCTTCGCGCCTTTGTCGGCGACCACCGCGCGGGTGGTGCTGACCAATCGCCAGAACGTCAGCGTCAAAGTGGAATATACCATTGAAGCCAAAATGGGTGAGCCAGTAGCTTATAGCGTAGATTTGCTTGCGGGCGAAACGCGCGGTCAGGATGGGCGTTATGTGGTGCCGACGGGGGGCCAGCCGGCGCCGAGGATTGTCATTGTCAATGTCGATCGCTTGCCGATCGAGGAAGCCAGCGGCTATGTGCGCCTGGCCGAAGACCGCGATCAGCGCGTCACCGTCACCCTATTCCGCAGCGAGGCGGGCGGCAAGCAGGCCTATGCGGTGTTGGTGAATAGTGACGACCGCGCGGTCAGCGTCACTTGGCAGACCACCGGTTTGATCGCCGGACCGGCGCAAATATTTACCAGCGAATTAGCGGCAAATACCGTGTTTGGTCGCGAGGGCCAAGTCGTTCTACCCTACAAGCCGATTGCGGATCCGCGCCTGCGCATCCGTCCGCGCGTGGAAATTCTTCGCGTGGAACTGCTCAGACGATGAGGTCGACGCGCGGCTCTTGGCCGCGCAGCACCGAATTACCCTCAAAGAAAACGCGCTGATCGATGGCGTCGGTACGGGTCCAGTCGCTTTCGTGGATCTGACCGCTAGCGCCGTAGGCGAGCAAGGCGTTGCCGTAGCAGGTGGCTTCGACGACGGCGGCGGCGATGCCGCGGTCGAGCATGAGGCGTGCGGTCTTCGGCACCGCGAGCGGGTCAGAGACGCCCCAATCGGCGCTGGAGTCGACAATGATGCGTTCGGCGCCGAACTTTTGCACCACAGCGACCATGCGTTCACTGCCCATTTTGGTCTTGGGGTAGAGCGTAAATGCGGCCCAATAGCCGCGATCCAGACATTCCTGGACAGTCTCCTCGTTATTGTGATCGACGACCACCTGGTGCGGCGGCAAGCCATGTTCGCGGCAGACGTCCATGCTGCGGCTGGTGCCGCGCTTTTTGTCGCGGTGCGGGGTGTGGATCATCACCGGCAGATTCAGTTCTTTGGCCAATTCCAGCTGGGCGCGAAAAGCGTGATCTTCGGCCGGGGTCTGGTCGTCGTAGCCGATCTCGCCGATGGCGACGACACCCTCTTTGGCGGCATATAACGGCAAGATTTCCAGGACCTCGCGGGCCAGGGCCTCGTTATTGGCCTCTTTGGAATTGAGCCCAATGGTGCAATAGTGATGGATGCCGAATTGGCTCGCGCGGAAGCGTTCCCAGCCCAATAGGCTGGTATAATAATCTTCGAAGGTACCCACGCGGGTCCGCGGCTGCCCGACCCAGAACGCCGGCTCGATTACGGCGATGATGCCCGCGGCAGCCATGGCCTCGTAGTCGTCGGTGGTCCGGGAGGACATATGGATGTGGGGATCGATAAAGCGCATCGCGGCCATAATGCGAGGATCGTGCCGATCAGGCGGGCCTGGGCGATGAGGAAGTGCAGGTGGCTTGTGCAGGCGTGCGCATCGCTGCGGCCTTCTTCAGCAGTCGGGAGCTTCCAAGGTTGCCCACGTGGCGTGGGTGGGGGGGCCGCTCGGGTCCAGGGTAGGCAGCAGGGCAGGGGCGCTTTCCTGCACGGCCAGTCGCGCGGCGGTGCGTGTGCGTGGATCCGGATCGCCGAGAGCCCGGCGCAGATCGGCCACGCGTTCTGGGTCGGCGTGCGCAGCGACCCCGCGCCATAAGCCCGGCGGAATCCGCCGTCCAGCCGCCCAGCGTTCGCGCGCATACTGGCCGAGCATCTGCGCCAGGACCGGATTTGCGCGCGCGCTGAGCCCGTGGATGCGGTGGGTGGGGGCCTCCAGGAAGAGCGCTTTCAGCACTAATTGATTCCAGCGTTCATCGTCCAATTGTTCGGCGGGATAGGGATTATCGAGAGCCACCGCAGCGAAAACCGGGCGCATGTTGGAGCGCACGCCCTCGGCCGCGCGATCCCGCCACAGCGTGGGCCCCGGCAGTACGGGCAGGGCCTGATACAGGGCAATCAATTCCCGACCATCGGCCCGCGCGGCCAGGGCATCGACGGCGGCGACCAGGGCCGATTCGTTGTGCGCGGGCAGCTGCGCTAGCAGCACCGCGCGCGCCACTTGATCCCAGGTCCAGCGCTGCGGCTGCCAGCCAGGACGCAGGTTTGACGGGGGAATGAGCTTCCCTGCTGGGTGGCAAAAAGGCGTGCGCGGAAAACGTCGGGCGCATTGGGCGTAGGCCATTCCCAGGGCTCGCTCTGCCGCCGCACTGCCGAGTCCGGCGGTGCTGATGGCTGCGCTGGCCTGACCAAGCCAAGCGGCTTGTTCAGAAGAACACTGCGCAAGCATCCATTCGACAGCGGTGGCAGGCACGGGCATACAACCTACGCTGCCGGTGGCGATGCGGGTGCAAGGCCGCACTGGGCCTGAAACCTTTCGAGCCTTTTCATTGATGGAAGGAAACCACGTGCATCACTTTCTTGCTCTGCGCCTAGCGGATGGTCCACGCGACCGCCTCGCGGCTATCGCCGATCGCCTGCGGGCCTGGGACCTGTCCGCCCGCTGGGTGCATCCGGAAGATTATCACCTGACCCTGCTCTTCCTCGGTGATTGCACCGACGACGACCTGCCGGGGATCCGCTACGCCGCCGCTGACCTGGCTGGCAGCCTGCAACAACCGGAGTTGGAACTGGTCGGCCTCGGCGCGCAGGGCGGGCGCACGGAACCGCAACGAGTCTTCGCCGCGTGCACTGATCCGAGCGGACGCTGCGCACTCACCCATCAGGGATTGGCGGCAGCCCTCGGTGAAACCCCGGATTTGGACTATAAACCGCACATTACGTTGTGCCGGCCGCATCCCGGACCTGCCTCAGCGCGCAGTTGGCCGGAACTCTTTGCCGCCTTTGGCGAAGGGAACTGGGGACCGTGCCCAACCACGCATCTGGTCCTGTATCGCAGCGGCTCAGGCACCCCCAGGTATGACGCCCTGGCCTCGTGGCCGCTGATCAAAGCCTGAAAAAGTGTAACAAGTCGGCATAAAGATGTTTACTGTAGGGCTGGTTACAGAAGTGTTCACGAAAAATTCTGGTTGCATGAGGGGTAACAGGGTCGCTATGCTAGCCCCCCAGCTTTCTTGTAGAACATCTTCATCTTAGGTTTGGATAGAGAATTAATCACTCACTCTCGTTTCCCGCCGTCCTTCTGGTCGCCTCCGTGATCATCTGCATGTCGGCGGTGACTGCATTCGCCGCCGATGCCAATGCCGGGGATGGTGCGGCGATACCGACCGTGACCGCCAAGCCGAGCGCTGCCGAGGTAACCCGCGCCGAAGAGTTGGTCACGACTGGTTACACGGCGATGCAGGCGTCGAACCAGGACCCCAGCCGCAGCGTCGAGGCCGCCCTGGCTTTTGCCGAAGCTCTGCCGGTCTTCGAAGCTGCCGAAATGCACGATCGCATGCGTGAACTGAATGCCAATATATTCTGGTGCCGGAAGCGGATGAATCACGACGAACTGAGTAGCTACGTGAAGGGCAAGGCCGGTGCCGGCGACGTCGTGGCGCGCATCGAAGCCGTGGTCAATCGCAGCGTGCCCATGGCCGAAGCGGACGGCTGGCTTCAAGACGCCGATGTCTTCGCGCTGAACAATCCGGATCAGGCGATGAAAATCTCAATCCGCTATTTTGAGGTCGCCGAACGTTTCGCCGGCAGTCCGGCCTCATTGTCAGCGCAGCGCAAATCCCTGGATTATCAGGCGCGTGCCGGGGCCAACGCCCAGCAAGCCAAACGCGATACCCTGTTCACCCGCCCCGCCGAGGTCGCCACCGGCCGCCAACCCGTTCCCGACCCGCGCGCGGTGTCGACGGCGGCGCGCGACGTGAAGAAGCTTTATCGCGACGGCTACAGCGACCGCAGTGACGGCGGCAAGCACAGCCTGATGACCTCGCTGTCTCAGGTGGCCAGCAAAAGTAAAGACGATCCGGTGACGCAATATGCGCTGTTCAACGAAGCCCTGGACCTGGCCAACGACCTGAAAGCCGTCGATGCCGTGCTGAAGCTCGCCGAAGAGGAAGCAAGATTCTTCGCCATCGATTCCGTCCAGTTGAAAAAAGAGCAGCTCGGTCGGATGCGCACCAGTGCGCCCGCTAAGGCGGTGATCACCCTGCTTGACAATCCCGCCGATGCGGCGGCGAATACCGTGGCTGGCAAATATTACGCCATGGAATTGCGCAAGTGGGACCTGGGATTCGCCATGCTCAGCATCGGCGACGATACCCAGCTGGCGAAATTAGCCGAGATGGAAATTGCCAAGCCGGATGGCGTGCAGCAGGAATTGGAACTTGCCGACGCCTGGTTCGCCCTGGGCGGCAGTAAGAATGCGGAAACCGTTGCGGCCTGGGACCGGGCAATGCGCTGGTACGAAAAAGTGCAGCCCAACCTGGAAGGTGCCACCAAGGCGCGGGCCAAGAACCGCATGGAAGAGATGTTCGGCACGGTTTTCCCGGCCAAGGTCGATTGGGATAATTTGACCGCCGACCAATGGGGAAAACTGAAAGCCGTGGGCGGAGCGACCGTGGTCGCGAATACGCCCAAGACCGATACCAAGGTGACCCTGCGCGCGGGTCAAAAGGCGCGCGTCGTCCCGCATCCCACCGACACCTGGTATTTCAACAGCTACTTTTCCAATGGCGCCCAAGAATTGACCTACAAAGGACGCGAATATGTGCGTTCGACTTTTTACATCAATACCGGCGAAGACTGGTCCTTTCCCATCGGTTCCCTGCTGATGTATGTCGATGACACCAAAAAGGCCAAGGCCGGGGTCATTGAGGGGCCCGGCACGATCATCTTGCGCTCGGCCCAGCCGCAGTGGGGCAGCAAGGGCCAGATCCGGGTAAAGATCCTGTTGCTCGACTGAGCGGCCGCCTCAGCGCGCGCGGTGGGCTGGAAACGTCCGACGCTTCAGGTTGCCCGCACGTAGCCGCCGGCGCCTTTGCGCGCCAAGCGGCGCAATTCCAGGGACAGCAGGGTCGCGCTCACCGCAGAAACCGGAATATCGCCGATGCGCGCGATATCATCAATACTGCGCAATTGATCATCGAGCAGTTGATAGATTTGTTTTTCACGTCCGGACAGACCCTGGGCGCGGAGATCCTGTACCGAACCTTCGGGACTGGCCTTGGCCAGGGTCGCCAGCGGGCCCAATTCTTCGATCACATCATCGAGCGAGGTTACCAGGGTCGCGCCATCACGGATCAGACGATTGGCACCCACAGATTCCGGATGATCGATATTTCCCGGCACCACCAGGACGGTGCGGCCCAGCTCGCCCGCTAGGCGGGCGGTGATCAGGGCGCCGGATTGGGCGCCGGCCTCGATCACCAGGGTGGCCAGCCCCAATGCCGCGACGATGCGATTACGGCGGGGAAAGGTGCCCGGTGAGGGCGGCGTATGCAGCGGGAATTCGCTGAGTACCGCGCCCTGGCCAGCGATGCGGTCGGCGAGTTCGCGATTTTCTTCTGGATACAACCGCGCCAGGCCGGAACCGATCACCGCCAGGGTGCGGCCATTATGTTCCAAGCTGGCCTGATGCGCGGCGGTGTCGACGCCGCGGGCTAGGCCGGAAATGACCGTAGCGCCGATACGGGCCAGCCCACTGGCGAACCGCACCGCCTGGCGATGCCCATATGCCGATGGCCGCCGGGGTCCGACGACGGATACCGCCAAGCGGTCGCGGGCTTCCAGGGTTCCGCGCAGCCACAGCATCAGGGGCGGATCGGCCAGTTGTAGCAGTTCGCGCGGATAATCGGCCTCATCGCGGGCGACCAAGCGAATCCCCATGTGGTGGCATTCGGCGCGTTCCCGGGCCGCAGACTCGGCCAGCTTGGGATCGCAGATCCGCCGCGCGCGTTCGGGGCCGACGCCATCCACCGCTTGCAGCCGGCTCATATTCCAGCCCAGGACGGCGGCGGGATCGCCGTCCGCAGCGTCGATCAGCCGCTGCGCGGTGATCGGTCCCAGGCCGGGAATCAGGGCCAGACGCAGGAAAGCCTCGGTGGAATCCATGGCTCAGCAGCGTGGTGACGCGAGGCCCGCCTCAAGGGTGCATCCGCCGTAGCGGCCCGGGGCCGAGGGTCTACGCTACCCGGATGGCTTGGGCTGGTCTGGTTCCGCGAACGCTGGTCCTGCTCGGGGCCGGGACCATTCTCCTTCTGGGCGCCGCCACGGTGTTCATGTACCGGAGTGGTCTGGCCCAAGGTCGAGCCGAGATCCTCGTCGATTTCGAGCAACGCGCCCAGCAACGGACCCTGCGGGAAGCGGCCATCTTCCAGCGCCTGGAAAGTCAGGCGCAGCATCTCAAGCGCATCCTGGAAGCCCGCTGGGCCGCACCTGAACGCCCCGCCGATCCGCCTGCCGTGGACCAGGGCGGGAGCCGCCGGCGTCTCCCCGCAGGCGCGGGGCCGCCGATCGCCGCGTTCATCAGCGCGCGCGCCGGGGATGCGGACGATCTCGAGGCCGTCGCGGTCGCCGAACGAATGGTGGCGGAATTGGGTCCGGCCTGGGGCGACGGGATTAGCGCCATCAGCATCGCCGTGCCGGGACGTTGGTTGGTCGGGTATGGGCAGACCCAAGTCGACCTCGTGCAGGATTTTCTCCCTGATGATCCCATCCTGTTTGAATCGAGCGCCGATTTTCGACGTTCGGCGGGTGACATCATCTGGCAGAACGCCCTCTTCGAACCCGGTAGCGGTACTTGGTCGGTGGCAGCCGAAATTTCCTTGGCGACGGCGGCCGGGCGTTCGGCGCACATTCGTCAGGAATTGACCTTGGGTGATGTATTGGAGCACGCTCAGATCGGTGCGTTCAGCGGGGTGGCATTATTGGTCCTGGATGACCAGAATCGGGTCCTGGCCCAATCGGAGCGCGCCCCGACCGCGCCGGCCATCGACATCGATGAGCTTGTCCAGGCGGTAGCGCACGGCGAATCCGCTGCTGGTGGGGGTGTCCCACTACCGGGCGCCAGCGCCGCCCCCCAGACGCGGATGGTCAATAATCCAGATATGGGCTGGTGGCTGGCCGTCTCGGACTTGCCTGGACCTGGCTGGCGCCTGATCGCAGCCCTGCCGCGCAGCCGCGTCGATGCGCAGGCGAGTCACCGTGCCGCTGGCGTCATGGTGGTAGGTCTGGCCCTGATCGCCTTGCAATTAATTATCGCCGCGTTGATCCTGCATTGGCGGGTGGCGCGGCCTCTGCGCGCCCTGGCCGATGCTGCCGGTCGCCTGACGCGCGGCGAACGCGGCTTGCCCCTCACCAGCCAGCGTCGGGATGAGATCGGCGAATTGGCCCGCGCTTTTGAACGCATGGACCGATCCATCGCCGCCAGCGAATCGCATCTGCGCACCGCCGTGGACGTCGTCCGCGAGCGTGAAAGTTTCGCCCGCGCCCTGGTCGCCAGCGCGGCGGATGCGGTGGTGGTGATCGAGGACGGCCGTATTGTCGAACTGAATCCCCGCGCGAATGAATTGTTCGCGCGTGAGGCAGTGAACATGCATCTCTGCGAGCTGGCCCCGGAGTTGCAGGCCGATGGGCGTCACTCGCGCGATGCTTTGGCCCAGGGGTGCAGCGATGCGGCGCAGTACGGGCCGCAATACCTTTCGTGGATGGTGCAACGTCCGGATGGTAGCGAAGTCGAAACTGATGTCGGCCTAGCCCGCCTCGAGCTGCCGGGTCGGGCGCGCCATCTGCTGGTTTTGCGCGACATGACGGAACGCAATCGGCTCGAAGAGCAGCTGCGCCACGCCCAACGCCTGGAGGCGGTCGGCCAGCTGGCGGGCGGTGTGGCCCATGATTTTAATAATGTGCTGACCGCGATCATCGGCTCGGCAGAATTGCTGCGCGGCAGCACGCCCACGCCGGAGCGCAAGGAAGCGCTGCTGCGCACCATCGTCGGGGCCGCCGAACGTGCGGCAGGATTGACCGCGACCTTGCTCGATTTCTCGCGCACCAAACCCAAGGTGGACCTCCCGGTCGATGTGCATGGCATCATCCAGGATACGATGGCGCTTCTCGAACGCAGTATTGACCGGCGCATTCGCCTCAGCACCGATCTCAGCGCAGCGAAGTTTCGCGTCATTGGCGATGCGTCGCAGCTTCAGAATGCGCTGTTGAATTTGGGCTTGAATGCGCGCGATGCGATGCCGGAGGGCGGTGAACTGCGGATCTCGACGGCTATCCGCACCATCGACGCGAGCGCGCGCAGCCTCATTCGCGGCGATGTTTCCCTCGGCGACTATTTGGAAATTGCGGTCGCCGACACCGGCGCGGGAATCCCGGTGGCTCATATCGACCGCATTTTCGATCCTTTCTTCACCACCAAGCCGGTGGGCAAAGGCACCGGGCTGGGCCTGGCGACGGTGTATCGCACCCTGATCGAACATCGCGGCGGCCTCCAGGTCGAAACCACCGTCGGTAGCGGAACAACCTTTCACCTCTATCTGCCTGTGACCGAACGGATAACCGAAATCTTTGGCTCCGGACCGCACGCGCTGGCCAATTCAGGGGTCATCCTGGTGGTCGATGATGAAACGGACGTACGCGGCGTTGCCGTCGCCCTGCTGAAAAGCCTGGGATTTACTGTCCTCGAAGCCGCCGATGGCGCAGCGGCGGTGACGATCTATGGCCGTGAGGCCGGGCGGATCGATGTGGTCGTGCTCGATATGGAAATGCCCGGCATGCGCGGCTCGGACTGCCTGCGGGCGCTGCAGGCCATCGATTCCCAAGTCGCTGCCATTTTGTGCAGCGGCTTTGCCCGTGATGAGGATGACTCCTGGCGTGAAGCCGGTTTTGTCGCCGCGGTTGCTAAACCCTACCGGATCCGCGACCTGCATCGCGCGATTGAACGGGCTCTGGCACGCCGCGCCGCCCCGGCGGCTGATGCAGAAATACCTGGACCCCGCCATGACTCGTAGATTCGCTCTGTGCCGACCCGCGGCCCGCTGCGGGATCCTGGGCTCGGTACTGCTATCCTGCGCTATTTTTGGCGCGGAAGAGGCCTCGACGCCGGATCTGATCGAACGCCTCAATCTCGAAGCGCACGGCTCGGTCTCCTTCGGCTATCTGCGTAGCTGGGGCAACGACTGGATCGGGGACGGCTCCGGCGGCAGCAGTGAAAACGGGACCACAGACCTGTGGGAGGCCACCGCCAACGTTATTGCTCGACCGGCCGACCGGCTGCGTCTGGGGGCGCAATTATTCGCCCGCGATCTGGGTCGCTATGACAATGGCAATCCGACCCTGGATTGGGCCTATCTCGATTACCGCTTTGCCGATGCATGTGGAATTCAGGTGGGCCGCTTCAAGATCCCGCTCGGCCTGTACAATGAGACGGCGGATATAGATGCGGCGCGTGCCCCGGTTTTTCTGCCGCCGAGCATCTACAGCTTCCGTTCTCGGGATCTGCGCCTGTCTGCCGATGGCTTGAAATTATTCGGCTATGTTCCGCTGGGTGCAGGCGCCGTGGAATACGCGGTCTATGGCGGGGTCAAATACTACGCTGATGACGCCGGATTCAGCCAGTATTTGAATGAAGTCAGCGGTGCGGATCCTGGCAGCCTGCATATGCAGTCCGACGCGGTGATCGGCGGCAGTCTTCATTGGCATACTCCAGTAGACGGACTGGGGCTGCGCCTGAGCGCGGGTGATATCGTCGGATTCCAGATTGATTCGAGCTATGGCGGAACCCCCTCGCGCTCGGCGGCTGATCACTACGTGCAGGGCATCGTTTCGGCGATCTGGGAGAAAGGCCCCTGGGAAGTGGCCTGGGAATATAGCCGAATCCATACACGGGGCACGATCACTTTGGCCGGTGCGCAGATCGGCGAGTTACGCGATGACAGCCATGCCGCACACCTGTCCACGACCTGGCATGGGCGTCCGTGGCTGGATCTCTATGGCTCGTTGCAGGTGGCGCGGCGCAATGTGACTGATTTCAACGGGGCCGGTGGCGACAGCGTGGTCTTCGCGGTGCGGGTGCTGCCCTTGCCGGAATGGTCGCTGAAAGCGGAAGTGCGGCTGGTGCATGGCACTCAGGGCGTCAATGCGCAGCCGGACGGCTCCGAGCCCCATGAAAATTGGCAGGTATTTTCGCTCAAGAGCACCTGGGACTTCTGATGGTCCTGCGTCTCCTCATCCTGTGCGCTCTGGGGCTGGGCCAGGTGGCCTGGGCCGCGGCGTCTTCGCCGGCAGTTGCGGTAGCCTCGCCGGGAGTGACTGAAACCACGGTCAGCGCCGATCGTTTGCGCGATATTTTGTTGGGCCGGGTGACCAACTGGGCTGACGGCACCCCGATCATCATTCTCCTCAGCGAGGACCCCGCTGCGGTTGCAGCGCAACGGACCCTCACTGGTCGGGATCTGCCGCAACTTATGCGCGGGTGGAAGCGACTCGTCTATGGCGGCAATGGCGCGATGCCGACGGTTCATTCCACCACCTTGGAAGTGCTGACCGAACTGCGTCGCCGTCCCGGCGCGGTGACGGTGCTGCCCAACGCGGTCGACGAAGAACGCTACACAATTATTTATCGAAAGCCGTAATTCGGTCAGCCACCAACAAGGGCATGGCGGAACGCCGCCAGCACATCATCGCTCTGCGGCGCTGTGCTGGTTTCCACCTGGCCTAGCGCCGTGGGCAGGATGAAGCGCCACACGCCGCCGAGAACTTTCTTGTCGAGACGGCAGTGGTCGACCAGGCGCGGCAATTCGCGGATAGGATCGGCGCTAATATGGGTGGTCGGCAGGCGGTAGCGGCGCAGCAGTGCTTCTTGCCGTTTCGCGACTGCGTAATCCTTGAGCAATCCAAGGCGTTGCGCGAGATTGACGGCCATCTGCATGCCGATGGCAATCGCTTCGCCATGCAAATAGCGCGTATATCCTGTTTCGCGTTCTAAGGCGTGGCCAAAGGTATGGCCGTAATTTAAATGCGCACGCACGCCTTTTTCGAGCGGATCCCGGGCGACATAATCGGCCTTGATGCGGCAGCTTTCCGCCACGGCATGGGCCAGGGCCGACGCATCCCCGGCGACCATGGCTTCGGCGTGGGTCTCTTGCCAGGCGAAGAAGTCGGGATCTTTGATCACCCCGTATTTCAACACTTCGGCAAGCCCGGCGCGAAATTCCCGCCCGTCCATAGTCTTCACCAAGGTGGGATCAATCAGCACCAAGCGGGGCTGCTTGAAGGCGCCGACTAGGTTCTTGCCCGCGCTGGAATTGACCCCGGTTTTACCGCCGACGCTGGAATCGACCATCGCCAGCAGCGAGGTTGGGATCTGAATGAAATCAATACCGCGCATCCAGCAGCCGGCAACAAAGCCGGTGAGATCGCCAGTTACCCCGCCGCCCAGCGCGATCAGTGTACCCGAACGATCAATGCGATGTTCGGCACAGGCTTGCCACAGGCGTTCTGCGGTACTGATCGATTTATGGGTTTCGCCGGCAGGAAAGGTGACCACGGCCGCGGTTATCCCGCTGTTGGCCAGGGCGTGTTGTAAGGTCTGCGCATGCGCCGCTGCGACCGTGGCATCGGCGATGATCAAAACCCCGCCGCCGCGCAGCAGGGGCGCGACCAACGGACCGGCTTGGCTCAGCAGCCCCGGAGCAATGTGGATGTCATAACGGTCAGGGCCGAGCGGAACGGGGATGGTGCGCACGGGCGCCACCTTAGCCGCTCACGTGGCAGAGCCAGGGGGAGCCGCTTCAGCCGAGCAGAACATCTAGGCAGTTACCGAGAAAGAGGTCAGCGGCGGCGTGAGCTGCCGGCAGCAGGCGGGCGGTATCTGCGCGGATGTGCGGCAGGGCATCCAGGCCGGCGGCAGATTCAGCGTAGGCCTGATCCGCGGCCAGCCAGGTGTCGATGATGGCGGCATCGACTTCCGGGTGGAATTGCAACCCCATCGCGCGCGGCAGGCGAAACGCCTGATGCGGAGTCATCGGGGTTGAGGCCAACAGAACGGCACCGTCAGGCAGGTCAAAGGTGTCGCTATGCCAATGCAGTAGCCATTCCCAGCGCTGCAGGCCGGCGAGTTCGGGGCGATCCGGGGCGTGATGAAATTGCACCGGGGCCCAGCCGACTTCGCGCACCGCTTCCGTGCCGCCGCCGGTGCACGGACGCCGGTTTGCATACACCGCCGCGCCAGCCGCATGCGCCAATAATTGACTGCCCAGGCAGATGCCCAGCACCGCCACGGCGTTGGCTAGGCACCAGCGGAGGAGGGCGATTTCCGGATTGAGGAACGGATAGCGCGGGTCATCGCGGTCGGCGACGCCCATCGGCCCGCCCATGACCAGGACCAGATCGTCGCTGGCAACCTGTTGCGGCACGGCGACGCCGGCAAATAGGCGATATTCGCGCAGCGCAAAGCCGCGGGCCTCTAGCAAGCCACGCAGGCGGCCGGGACCTTCGACGGCGACGTGCATCAGAATATGGGCGGTGCGCATGGCGGAGTATGCTGGCGGCTGCGACCGCTCTGCAATTGCTTACTCAGGCGCGTTTTCGCACGCGACGCCAGCAGCGTCAGCGGCAAGATGTCCGATCAGCGCCACCGCACTGTGAAATGCTTTCTGCAAATCTCCGAGATGCACGGACTCATTTTCCGCATGCGCGGCGCAGGCCGGATCTTCCACGCCCAGCAATATCGCCGGCACCCCGCCCAGGGCGGCGGTGGCCGCGCCGACAAACGGTATCGAGCCGCCGCAGCCGACCATGACTGGCTCAACGCCAAATCCTTCGTGCAGGGCCCGCCGCGCGGCCGTAAAAGCGGGATGGGCGGTTTCCGTCGTCCAGCCAGGACCCGGCTCGGCGCGGCGGGTGATGGTCAGGTCGCACCAAGCAGGCGTCGCGACACGTAGTAAAGATTCGACCGTGGCGTCGATGGCACGAGGGTCCTGGCCCGGAGCTATGCGCAGGCTGAATCGCGCCCAGGCGCGGTCCATCAATACATTTCCCGTTTGGCCGCGCACCCCTGCCTGGAGGACATTGATCGCCAAGCAGGGCTCGCGCCATAATTGCCGATGCACGCTGACCGCATCGCCGGCGACCGGCGTGCGCACCATGCCGGCTTGTTCGGCAAACACGGCAGCGTCAAAAGGCAGGCGCTGCCACGATGCGATCTCGGCGGCGCTGGGTGCAGCGATACCTTCGCGCAGGGCGTCGACCACGCGGCCCTCGTTGTCTGTCAGCGCCCCCAGGACCCGCAGCAAAGCGCCGCAGACATCGCCGACGGGACCGCCCCACATGCCGGAATGCAGCGGACTTTTCAGGGCGCGGAGTTCGACCTCCATGACCAAATTGCCGCGCAGGCTGGTGGTTAAGGACGGCAGCCCGGTGGCGTAATTAGCAAGGTCGGCGATGACCAGGGCGTCGCAGGCCAGCTCATCACGATGCTGCGTCAAAAATGCGCCGAAATGCTCACTGCCGATTTCTTCTTCGCCTTCAATGACCGCAATGAGATTGCAGGGCGGCTGCCCAGCGAGCCGATTCCACACCGCGCCGGAATAGGCATGTAATACCACGCCAGCTTTGTCATCGGCAGCACCCCGTCCGTATAACCGACCGTCGCGTTCGACCGGCTCGAATGGCGGCGAGGTCCACAGCGCTTCGCGCAGCGGCGGCTGCACATCATGATGCGCATAGAGCAATAACGTCGGCGCCTGCGGGCCGGCGCGGCGATCACTGGCGACGACATACGGCAACACGCCGGGCAGACGGGCGATGCGCGCGTCAGGCCAGCCGCAGCGGGTGAACAGGGCGCAGGTCGCCGCCGCCGAGGCCTCGACATGGACGGGATCAAAGCCAGGAAAACTGCACGACGGAATGCGCACCAGCGCCCGCAGATCATCGAGCAAGGCGGGAAAGGCAGCAGCGGTGGCGGCCTGCACCGCGGCAGGACTCGGGCTGAAAGCGTTCATGGCGCCGATGGTTGCGCCCGGCTATCGCCCGCAAGCCGCGCAGCTGCAAACTCGCTGCGCAAGCTGCGGGTCAACGCGGGGTCGGTCTGCGCCAGCGACAGACACAGCACGACCACGGTGCGGCGATCCTGGTTTTCGGCGTCCGCCACCCGCTGCGCCAAAGGAGCGGTATCGCTATCGGCGTGCGTCCCCACCACCAACAAACCCTCGGCCGTGGTGGTCAGGGCCCCGCTACGCAGAAAATTACGCACGACGGGCCAGCGCTGCCGACGCACCGCCAAATGATGATGCGGCGCCCCCGTGCGGGTATCGACCCAATCCGCGATGCGATTCAAGGCCACGCTGCCACCGACTGTGCGCAATTCCCCCGCATCGCGCTCAATGCCATGCGCCCAATCCTCGCACCACCACGCCGCCAGCCGCGCCTCATCGCGCGAGAGATCGCGCGGGGCGCTGCAGCCGACCATGAGCGTGATGGCAAAAAGGGCGCAGAGAACTTGGCGCGGGCGGGACCAACGCCGATCACAACGGGCTGTAGCCCGGAAGTCCGGACCAGTGGCAATGCCCCGGACTCCCGGACTTCCGGACCGGGGCAATGGTTTCCTACTGAACAAACTCATCCGACTTCGCCATGCGCAGAATTTCTTCCGGCGTGGTGATGCCTTGCAGGGCCTTGCGGGCACCGTCCATGGCCAGGGTGTGCATGCCGTTGGCGATGGCGGCGCGGCGGATCTCGGTGGTGCTGGCCTTGGTGAAGGCCAATTCGCGTAACTGACGGTTCATCACCATCATTTCGAAAATACCGCGACGACCGCGGTAGCCGCTGCCCTTGCAGGTATCGCAGCCCTTGCCGTGCATGAAATGGCGCTCGGCGAGCTGATCGGGTTTGAGGCCCAGTAATTCGATCTGGCGCGGATCCGGTTCGAACGACTCCAGGCAATTCGGACAATTGATACGGATCAGACGTTGCGCGACCACCGCTTGGATCGAGGTCGCAACCAGGAAGGGTGGCACACCCATGTCGATCAGGCGGGTGATGGCGCTTGGCGCGTCATTCGTATGCAGGGTCGAAAACACCAGATGTCCAGTCAACGCGGCCTGAATCGCGATATTCGCGGTTTCAGCGTCGCGGATTTCACCGACCAGAATGACGTTGGGTGCCTGACGCAACATGGCGCGCAGGATGCGCGGAAAATCGAGGCCGATCTGATGCATGATCTGGCACTGATTGATGCCAGCGAGATTATATTCGATCGGATCTTCGGCCGTGATGATCTTGCGGTCGATGGTGTTCAGCGTATTCAGCGTCGCATACAACGTGGTGGTCTTGCCCGACCCCGTCGGGCCGGTGACCAAAATAATGCCGTTCGGGCGCTTGATCAGACTGGTGAAAGTCTTGAAATCGGTGGGGTCGAAACCCATGTCGTCCAGGCTTAATTTGATGCTGGCGCTATCGAGAATTCGCATCACCACCGATTCGCCGTGCACGGCGGGTAGCGACGACACGCGCAGATCGATCTTCTTTTCGCCGATCTTGATCTTGATGCGTCCGTCCTGGGGCAGGCGTTTTTCCTGGATCTTCATGTCAGCCATGATCTTCAGGCGCTGAATCACCGGGCCCTGCAGGCGTTTCGGCGCCGGATCCATGGTGAAACAGACGCCATCGACGCGATAGCGGATGCGCAGATGATCGTCCATCGGTTCGATATGGATGTCCGAGGCGCGCGCATTTAACGCATTCGCGATGATCTGCTGCACGAATTTGACGATCAGGGCGTCGTCGCCGTCGCCGCCACCGACCTCGTCGGTCTTCTTGTATTGAATGTCCTCGGTCAATTCGCCGAGCATTTTGTCGAGGCGGTCTTCACTGAAGCCCCAGAACTTTTCCAGGGCGCCTTTGACTTGGCGTTCGCTGGCCACTGCGACTTCGATCGCCAATGACGTGGTGAAGCGCAAACTGTCGACGACTTCCAGATCCAGCGGATTGGCCATCGCCACGGTCAACGTCTTGCCGCTGAGCGATACCGGAACACAGAGTTTTTCGATGGCCAGGCTTTGCGGAATCAGATCGACGATCTGTTTGGGGATCTCGATCGATTCAAGATCGTAGAAGCGCATGTCATATTGTTCGGCCAGGGCGCGGGCGACGTCCTCTGGCTGGCAAGCTTCCATCTCGACCAGGATCTCACCGACTAGGCGGGCGTCGCCGTCCTGCTGTTTTTGCAGTGCGGTCTGAACCTCTTGCTCGGTCAGGACTTCCATCTCTTGCAGGATCTCGCCAATGAACTTGCGCATGGGGAAGCCTCCGGGGCCCGGCACTGTGCCTCACACGGCAAGGTCATGCAGCCCCTGTCCCGCGCCCGGGGGGGGGACTGTGCCAATCACTCAGCGTTCGTGGGATCTGTCCGTATCCATGACAGCTGAACCATCGGCTGTCGCCCACGTTGACTGTAGTCCGCCCTCTCCCGCCTGTTTTCGGGCACGCGCCCTGCTGGGGGCCGGGTCTCTTCTCTGCAAGGTGTCCTTCTATGCGTTTTCTGCTTCTTCTCGTGCTGTGTCTGCATTGCTTGCAGGCCGCCGAAGGCAAACCCCCGCGCACGGCTAATGCGGGCAAGGCCGATGCCGAGGCCGCCTTTGCCCGCCAGCTCGCCAACGCACCCGTCGCGAGCGGCGCCGAGCCGGTGGTGGTCGGCGCCTATGTCTGGGGCGGTCGCGCCGACGAGCAGTACAAGCCGTTCTTCCAGTGGGAGCTGCGCTTACTCGCGGGCAATCAGGCCCTGGAGCAGGTGCGCGTTCGCACCATCACCCTGCTTCCCGATGGTGGCGACGCGAAAGTGCGCGACTGGGTCGATATGGGGCGTTTCGATGTCGGCGAAAGCCGGGATGTGTCGTTACGCCAGAATTGTCCAGCCTTCAGCAGTTATCGTTTAGAACTGACCTGGAAAGGCGGCACTGCCACGTACGTGGCCGCCGATCGCACGGCGGTGCCGGTAGCGGCCTCGACGTTTGCCGACATGGCGTATCTGGTGACCACCGGCTACCAGCATGCCGCCGAAGAAAATAAAGCCGAGCAAAAGAAGCGCAGCGGCAAAGGATTCCCGGTGGTGTGGTGGCTGTGGAATATCGGCGGCGCGCCAGCGACCGAGGTGGTGCAGACCGTGCGCTTTCTCGACGGCAACGGTAAAGAAGTACAGCGTGAAACCGTGGCCCTGAGCGAAGCCGTTCCCGCGGGGGCACGCCTGGAACAAGTCCTGACCTTGAAGACCAAGCCCAAGGATTATCAACTCATCTCGGTCACCGCGACCAGCGCCGTCCCGGTCATCGCCAGTGGTGCCGGAACCGGTGAATTCACCGGCGCCAAGGAAGTCGAAATCGCGGATCTCAGGGTGAAATCTGGGCAACTCAACGCCCGCGTGCGCAATGGTCTGACCCGCGATCTCAGCGGACTGGTGGTGACGGTGACGCTTTTGGACGCGGCAGGAAAAGCAGTCGAGGTAGTGCCGCTGAACGTGGGCGATTTGGCCAGTGGCGGAGAAACCGCGGCGAAGGCAGCCATAAAAGCGACGGCTTTCGCGGGCTATGAATTGGGCTGGGAATCGAGCAAGCCGGTGCAGCCTGAACCCACCACAGCCGCAGCGACGCCGCTCAAAGTCACCGTCGATGGGCTCACGTTCACCGTGCAGCAACAGGTGGTCGCAGAGGGGAATTTATACGTCAAAGGCCAATTGCAGAATGATCGGGACGCCGCAGTCCCTGCTCTCACTGTGACATTCACGGCGCACCGTGGCGCGACCACCGTCGACGCGAGCTGGACGGCAGAGAGCCTACCCGTGGGGGAAGCAGTCTCGGTCGCCTTGACCTTCCCGGGCCTGTCTGCTTGCGATGGTCTGGCGCTCGTCTGGCAGACCCGCTGACCAGACGCGAATCTTCGCTGGCCCTGCGCCGAAAGGCCGGTGTCCTGCGCCCATGACCGAGCTCCCCACCGTTTTGGCTCCTGCCGCCGCCGTCCTGGTCGGTCGCTCGCGCCATCTGGGTGATGAAGCGGTGCGCTACGTGGTGGTCGGCGTGATCAGCATCATCATTGAATGGGGCGGCTTCGCACTTTTGCGCGGCGGCCTCGGCTGGGGCACCATCGCGGCCACCCTGACCGGCCACGCCGCATCGATCGCAGTCAATTATGTGCTCAGCGCCTTTTGGGTGTTCCGCTGGCGCCGACACCCGCGGATCCTAGTGGAATTACCGTGCTTCCTGCTTATTGCCGGGATCAGCATGAGTATCAACGTTGGGGTCATGGCCGGCGCCGAACAATTTTTCGCGGTCACTGGCATGGCGGCGAAAATACCGGCCTCGATTCTGGTCGCGGTGTGGGCTATCGCCGCTAAACGGCTGTGGCTCTTCGCCCGGCCGCCGGAGAAAACGGAAACCTCGCTGGAGAGCGCATGTCCACCTCGTTAATCACCGCCCTGCTCGCCACGCCCACGCCGCCCGCTTTGCGCTTCACGTCCCGTCCGGAATGCCGCCCGGTGGCCGAGCTGGAATCGGCATTGGCGCCGGTCCTGGCCGATTTCGACCCGCGGCGCTCCGATCTGATCAGCGCGGTGGTGATGTGCTGGCATGACCATTATGACGCCAGCCATGATCGCTGTCAGATCTATGAAGGCGACCGCGACGCGGATTATATGCATGCCCTGCTGCATCGCCGCGAAGGCGACGTCCGCAACGCCTGCTATTGGTTCGCCCGCGTCGGTGAGCACCCGATCTTCCCAGTCGTCGCCGCGGCGCTGACCGCGCACGGGCGCACGGATTGCCTCAGCAGTGGGCGCCTGGATGCCCTGGCGCAGGTGCGCGCGACTGTGGCCGAACCGCACGCGCCGGCCCTGATCGCGGTCCAGGACATCGAGCTGCATGCGTTGGTTGAGCATCTTCTGGCGCAATCGGATCCCTAAGCGGTGAAGTCGGGGCAGCGGACGTGACATGCCGGGCTACTCGGGTCTTTCATCCCGATCCCCCGGTCTAGCATCCGCGCCACTGGATACCGCGCACCACCTATGCACGCATCACCTGCCTATACCACGCGTCCCCTGCCTGCCGATCTCTCGGCTGACACCGTCTTCGTCAATCTCTCTGGCGATTACGGCTATCTCGGCGACGGTTATTACAAAAGCATGGAGGCCGAACACGAAGGCCGCATGGCCCTACCGAATCCCTCCGAAGCGCTGGATGCCTATGTCGTGCCACTGGCCCTGACCAAGGCCAAGGCCGCGGGCATTCCAATTCCTGCCTGGGAAATCGCCAACGACGACACTGTCAGCTTCGATCCGCCATTGATTGCCTATCCGGTCAATCCGGTGCAATCACAGGGCATCGTCGCCAACGATCAGGCCGCCACCGAAGAGACCATCAAGACCTTGACCATGGGCGGCAAATACGCCCTCGTGTTGCAGGATATCCCCAAGGACAGCCGCGTTGACACCATGCGGGTGATCATCGGGCGCTGCCTGAAACCGGAATATGCCGAATTGGCGGCCAAAGTGTGGGAGACCTTCCATATCCCTTTGGCGCGGGTTAAAGTCATCGTTACCGAAGAGACCTATCTGTTCAGTGCGATCGAACCGCTGCCCCGCGAAGAGCTCACCCAGAACGAAAAGGCGATCCTCAAGGAAGCCGGATTGTGGCGGGCATGATGCTTTTTGTTCTTCCCTTCACCTCTCAGGCCGGCCAGCGCTGCCGCGCGGGAGCATGCTGAGTTATGGCCCGTCTCGCGATCTTCACGGAACGCTACACCATCCGTCGTTCCAACGAATTGGCAGCCCTGACCAACTTCCGCATGGCTGCGGCCAAGCTGGGCCACGACTGCGACTTCCTGTTCCGCAGCGAATTGTCCAATCTGCCTCGCTACAGCGGATTATTGCTGCGTTCGGTCACCGACCCGCTCAATTCCACCTTCGTCGCTGCCCGCCTCGCCGAAGTGCATGGCCTGCGCGTCATCGATGAACCCCATTCGATCCTGGTCTGCTGCGACAAGGTCAACATGTACCAGCATCTCATGCGCGCCGACGTGCCGATGCCGGACACCTGCTTTTTGACCGACGAGGAAGTCACCGTCGAACAGGCGAATGAACTGTTCGAAAGCTACGGCACCCCGTTGGTGCTCAAGGCGCCGAATTCATCGTTCAGTGCGTATGTCGAAAAAGTGCATGACGCCGCCAACTTCGTCAAAGTCGGTAAGCGCTTTTTGCGCCGCGCCGATCGTATCGTCATCCAACAGTATCTGCCGTCCTCCTACGACTGGCGCGTCACTATCCTCGATGGCAAAGTGTTGTTCGTGGTCAAATACGTCATGGCCGCCGGGGCTTGGCGCATTCATGATAAAGACGACGAAGGCAAACCGAATGTCTGCACCGTCCAGGCAGTCCCGAAAGATCAGATCGATCCTGAACTGATTCGCGTCGCCTGCGCTGCTGGCAATGCCATCGGCAAGAGCCTGTATGGGGTCGATGTCAAACAACTCGATGGCGGCTATGTCGTCATCGAAGTGAACGACAATCCCAACATCGATGCCGGCCTGGAAGATCAGGGCAATCCGGAAGTATACCGGAACGTCATTCGCCACCTCGCCCGCGAACCGTGGGAAGGCTGGATCTAAGCGCCAGCCTGGACCGGGGCCGTAGCCGATGCGTATGCCGAAGAAAAAGTCACGCCCCGCGCGCGAAAATCTTCACGCATCGATCCGTATCCGCCGCGCCCGTGTCGGCGATGTCCTCGCCCTGGCCGCGCTCGATGAACGCTGCTTTCCCGCCGCGGATCGATTTTCCCGACGGATCTGGCGCCATCTGCTGGGATCCGCCGCGCGCAATCATTCCGCCATCACCGTCGTGGCCGAACGCGACGGCCAGCTCATCGGCGCCGCGAATGTGCTGCTGCGTCGCGGCAGCCGGGTCATCCGTTTGTATACGCTGGCGGTCGATCCCGCCGCGCGCGGCCTAGGTTTGGCGAATCGTTTGGTCGCCAGTGTTCTCGCCCTCGGTCCGGCGCGCTGCGGCCTCGTCAGCCTGGAAGTCCGCGCCGCCAATCCCGCCCGCGGCCTCTACGAACGCTGGGGCATGCAGGTCACTGCCGATCTGCCGGGCTATTATCACGACGGCGCTGCCGGCGTCCGCATGCAGGCCAGCCGGGAACACGTCACCGCCGCCTGTCAGGCCTGAACCGTCCGTACCCACACAGTCGCGCCCAGCGCCGCGCGCGCGTTAGGCCCGACGTGCCCCAAAAAAGGACGCCTGGGAACGCCACTCTCCGAGTGGCTCGAACGAGACGTCCTCCTGTCCCCAGACCGGTGAGCCCAGCGCGTGACCCCGCCCCGTCCACAGAAGTCAGCCCCGATAATTCTGTTGGGAATCCGGGCCGTGCCTGCCCATAGTGCGCATCTATGTTCCGGCCCTCAGCACATTTCGCCTTCACTCTCGTCGAGCTCCTGGTTGTGATCAGCATCATGGCGGTGCTGACGACCCTGACTCTGCCGGCGATCGGTGGCATCCGCTCCGCCGCGAATCGCACCACCTGCCTCAGCAATTTACGCCAGGTCGGCATGGCCGTACTGACCTACGCTGACGACTACGCCGACCTGCTGCCCGCCGAAGGCCACCTCGGGGCGCAACCCGATGTGAGCTCAGCCTGGTTCACCCGGCTGCCGGCGTACTTCGATAGTCCAGCCATCGCCCCCCAAGGCGGCGTCTTTCAATGCCCGGCGTGGCGCTACCGCCCCAGCGGCCAATTCGCCAATGCCCTACCCAAAAGTTATAAATGGAATGGCCGTCTGCTGCCCACCCTGGGCCAGCCGCATTACCGTCTGGGGCGTTGGGCGAACGAAGCGGAAGTCATTCTCATTGCAGACGCCACGGCCGGCGAAACAGGAATGGGCCAATGGGGTAAACTCCTGCCCACCGGCGTCGATCGCAAACGCCATCGCGGCAAAGCCAACATGCTCGCCTGCGATGGCCACACCCTATCCACTATTCACTTGGGTTATAACCCCGTGATGGCGGACGTGCAGCTGCGCTGGTGTGGCGAATAATACCACTACAGCGCAAAGGCTAAGTAGCGGTCCATTGTCTATCGTCTCATTCCCGCCACACCTTGAATGCGATATGGCGCGCAAAAGTGGGAATCTTAATCAGCGCAAAGCCGGCTTGCGGCTGAATAATTTCCTGGCCCAGAATAGTGCCCGCATCCGCGTCCCACCATTGGATGATGAGTGGAGCGGTTCCCGCGTCGGTCAGACGCAAAATGGCGTTCAGCCATGGCTGTTCACCTTCGCCGAGCAAACCCCACATCGGATCGAGAATATACCCCAACCAGCGATCGCCATGGCGCCAGGCGCGGCACCAGCCGCGCTGGCCACCGGCCTGGACGAGCAGAGCAACACTTTCGGCGTCAGGGTGGCGCGGATCTTCGCCACGGATGAACGCGGAAAGGGCGTGGTAGACGCCATAGTGTTCACCTTGGTCGATCCATTCAAACCACCACAGCAGTGGCGACGCGGCATGGCCGGTTACCAGACCGACCCATGGACCTAATGCGTGTTCGGCGCGCAGGCGAACTTCGCTGGCGCCAAAAGCATCGCCGCCGAATTCAGTTACCCACACTGGTTTGCCGTAACCAGCTAGGCCTTGGCTCGGCGCTAGCGGATCGCGGGTGCTGCGGGCGAGCAGGTCGGCGAGTGGCGTTTCCGGGCCATGATACGCATCAATGGTGAGATAACCGATCCCTGGTAAAATACAGATCGCGGGATCTGCGTGGCTCCAATCGCCGCACCAGTGCGTGGTGACGGCACGACCATACGGATCAAGATCACGCAAGGCGACAGAGGCCTTGGCGTGCCAGGCGGCGATGCTCGATTTCGGGGCGTGCGCGAGATCGACTTCGGCCCACAGTTTCCACCCGAGCAGGGCAGGGCTGTCGCTATATCGGGCAGTGAGATAACGGAATAAGCGCATTTGCGCAGCAAAGGCGCGGTCGTCGGTGAAAAGACCGGGGGGACCGGTGAGCCAACCGCCATTACGCTGGCTCCACGGATGAAATGGCCATTCCATTTCCGCGTCGTCACCATCGCGAGCCATACCATGATTGAAGATACTGACATTGACCGAGACGCCGAGTTCTTCCGCAAGATCAAGGAATTGATCAATGGCCCAGGCATGACCGGCGTGATAGCGGCCGGTGCCGTGATAGCCGGGCCAAGCGGGATCCCATTCGAGCCCTAAATTCCACGCACTCAGCCAGGTCTCGCAACCCGTGCCGCCGGCCGCAGCAAGCCGGCGCAATAACGCTTCCCGGGTGAACGAACCCCGATCCACGTTTTGCCGCGACCTGACCGCGCCGGCGCCACGGGTATCATAGGTCGAATGGAGATTATGACCGAGGGGCCAGACCCACTGCCCATTGGCGCTGAAAAATCGTGGGTCACCCGCATCAGGACGCAGAATCGGGTCGGTCGCCGCCCCGCTGACCACCAGATCCGGCAGGGCGCGGACGCTCTTCCCGCTGGCGCTCATCATGGTCAGGCTCAGCTGGTGCGGGCCCGGCACTCGCGGCCGGAAACGCACGGAAAAATGCGGGGTTCCCACCGCGCGGAATATTTCGCCATCGCCACGATCTTCACGCTCCATGTCTTGGTCATGGAATCCCGCAAAAATCCGCTGGGTTCCGTCGGGCTCGGTAACCGTGAGATCCAAGCGAAACTGTTCCGGGTCAAAAGGGTTTTCTGGGTAGGGGCTGGGGCGGACGCGCAGCTGCCACCGTTGTCCTGCCACGGCGTGAGCAGCCGTACCAGTAAAACCGTCGAGCTGGAAATCGGTCAATTGCAGCGCAGGTGTTATGGTAGGCCGGGCATTGACCCGGCGTGCCCGCAGCAGAATGGTGCTCCGTATCGGGCTGCTATTTTCCTGACTGCCTTTTTCCTGACTGCCAAAGAGGACCAATCCTAAGCGATCCTGCTCGGCGAGCATGGCCGCAGTCCACCGTCCTGATTGCTGCTCGGGGGTCAGGGCACTCGCTGCATCCAGATCCAGGCGAATGGTGTGCTTTCCCGGGGATAACGGGCCTGGGGCCAAGGCTTGAAACCAACGCCCATGGCGATCACAGCGATACAAGCCGAGCCCTAAATCCTTGGGCGCGTCATCCGGCACCAGCAGGTCGACTTCCACCGCAAAGGCGCCGCGTTGACTGCCAGCAAAGGGAATCGTCCGGGTGAGGGTGGCCGGGGCGTGGATCCGCGCCGCGACGCTGTCGCGGCTGCGCACCACAAAGGTCTCGCCCAAGATCGTTATGCTGTCATCCAGAATATCGACTGTCAGCTGCGGTGTTTGCGGCTGCAGGCGACCCGGCCCGCGCAGAGTGCAATCCAGCGTATCCGTACGCGTGATCACCGTCCCGCCTTGTAGGTCGATGCCACCGGCTCCGTCCGCCGTACCGATGGTCACGACGTGCCCGGCCAATCCCAGGCTTGCGTCGTCGCGGTGGAAACGCAGGTGAGACTCATGAACTTCCAGATCACCGGCCAGCGTGACCGTGCCGGCGATATGCAAGCGGCGAACGGCAATTCGTCCGCTCAGGCGCACGCCCGCGGAGGCGATGACTTCGCCGTCGCCAACCACCGTCGCATCCAGAGTGAGTGGCCCTTCCACGGTGAGCGTCGACACAGGCTGGAATGCGCTCGCCGGCACCGTGGTCCACACCAAACCCGCGCTGCGCCACAGCAAGCGACAGGCATTGCCACCGTCACCATCTTCATATTGCACGCGGATGGCATAACGCCCCGCGGGCATCCCCGTATGCACCGTGCGCGTGGTCGTCCCTTGGCCGCCGCCCCACCCATTATCGCCCCACTCATTGGCGCTAACCTGGCCGTCTTTATTGCGATCCAGCCACACGCGACTGCCATCGTCCGATGCCGTGGCCAATTCCGTATCCGTTTGCGGAATATCCAAAAACCCGTCCCATTGCACCGAAATATTATCCCAATTGCCGTCGCTGCCACCGATGCCGAAGCGCGCCCGTTCGGCAGCGGTACCCAGGGACGAGCCAAAATCGATCAGTGCATCGTGGCGGGACCCGGCGCTATCCTTTCGCTGGCGCCAATCATCGGCGATCACGTTGCGCAGCGAGCGCGCGAAGAAGGTTGCCGCCAACCCGTCGTGCAACAAAGGTGGAAAAGTAACTCGCCCGGTCGCAGTGGCGGGACCGTCGGCACGCAGGATCACGCCCTGCTCAGGGACGGTCAGGCTCAGGACTGAGCCATCCATGGGGACCTGGATGAGCAGCGGCTCAACCGCCGCCAACCCCCCGAGGCAGGCATAAAAAACGAGTAGGCGCAGCAGCATGGAGAGAGAACGGCTGACCCTGGGTGTGGGTGACCGTCAGGCAAGCCTCGACGGGGTGATTGTGGCGGTCCTGATCAGCGCCCCGGCCAGGGCAAGGACCCCACACCGATCGGCCCAGCACTGCCGGGCGCCGGTCAATTCCGCCAGTCGCTCTGGCTGCGCAATCGCACAGTCCTGTTCTTCGACGCGACCGCGGCTGAGATCGTAGAGTTCCCATGGGCTGTCCGTGCGCGCGCACGGCCTTCCATGTGCTAGCACGTATGGCGGCATGACCTTGCTGTTCCCAGCAGAGGAATTCTGTGCGGGTCGCTTCCGCCACAGTTCCCGAGCAGGCGCGCCACGTGTTGGCGCTGCTGCATGGGGATCTTCGTTGTCGCCATCAGGATGGCGGCGACGGACCGTCGGGCGGCCTGGGGCGCCAACGTCGCCTCGCTCTGCTCGATTGGGTCGAAGCGCATCTGCATCAGCGCCCTACGCCAGCTAATTTAGCGCAGGTGGTCGCCTTGTCGGCGGATTGGTTCCGCCGTGCCTTTCAGCGTAGTTTCGGCAGCAGCCCGCGGGCGTGGCTGGTGCAGCAACGCATGCGGCGGGCAGCGCATCTGCTTGCCGATAATCCCGCGGCCACCATCACCCGCGTCGCCGAGATGCTTGGCTACGACGATTATCGCCTGCTGGATCGGCAATTTCGCGCCGTATACGGCACCAGCCCGCAACGCTGGCGCCAGTCTGCGGCCGCCACACAGTGGCGCGGATGAATAATGAGCCCACCTGGTGGCAGGCAGATCTGCGCGAACGCCTGCTCAGTCTTTTAGAAGCCGACGGTGATCCGCATTTACAACGCCTCGATGATCGCACGCTGCGTTTGGTGGGCTGGCAGGCCCAGTCTGACGAAACGGTCATGATGGAATTAACCTTCATCCGTTTAACCTACGGCGGCTGCGGCGCCCCGCCCGGCTGCGTCCCCGAACGGGTGCGCGTGCGCGGCCGCTTACACGCGGGCCAGATGAGCGATATGCAATAAACCGAATGAATTTACCTGGGCCGCCCGCGTAATCTCAACCGCAGGAACAGCAGAATCGCCGCGAAAATCCCCAGCCCAGATCCAAACCCGCAACCGCCACCGCTCAAACCGCCGCCGCCGCTGCCTCCACCACCGCTGTCCGCGTTGGGTGGTAATTGATTAATCCAATCCGTAATAGCTTGATCCGCGACCTCGTCGCGGGTGTAGCGCCCGATCGACGGCATGCGCACAGCCTCATCCGTGCTATGAACGCGGATCTGCAAGATCGACTTGCTGACATCGCTGGGGACGACGACGCGGGCGCCGCTGATGCCGAGGGCATTATAGACGCTGCCGTTGATCAGACCTTGATTGGCCAAAGGCGTCGAAAAACGTGCGTCAAACGACGCTGGGGCACCGCCGGGCAGGTGGCAATTCGCGCAATTGGCATCGAGATACGAGCGCACGCGATCTTGCAGGGACGCGCTGGTATCGCCCACGGCGGATAACCTCGCGGTGCCCGCAATCGTGCCATCTCCCAAACTGGTATTGAACATCCCAATCGAACTCCACGTACGCAGCTGATTATCGCTGCCAGCGGTATAGGCATATTCACCATTCAGTTGGCGGGCGTTGACGCCCAGCACGCGGTTGGAATTCGGGGTGTGGCATTGCAAACAATCCGTCGGCCCCGGATATAACCAGGTTTGATTGCGAGTGCCGCCACCAGCGGGGGTAAAGGCCACAGTTTCAGTTTGGGCGCTGTCGACGCGCTCTGCGTCGCTGCCAGTCCAGCGATAGGTGGTGCCGTAGATATTCCCATCCTCTTGCACCACCAGGACGCGGGTTTCCAGACGACGCAGATTCGTGGCAGCGCCCTCATCCAGATCGACGCCAAAATGTTTGACCAGCACGGTCCCCGCCGGAAAGGTCCAGGCGCCGGTTGCCGCATAGCCGATAGTGCTGCCGTCTGGAATCGCGATCCAGCGTGTTTTCAGCGCCCCATCCGCCCAGAATGGCGCATTGACGCCGTAGGGAATCAGCGCTGACGACGGGGTCATGGTGGCGGTATTGGCAAAGGTTCCCGTCTGCGACAACAGAGCCGGTTTGGCCCCCGCGCCGGTGGTGGGCATATTCAGATACGGGGTTGCGGCGGGCCGGGCATTCAAGCCATGGTCATGCACCGCAATGACAAACGTCTGCGTCGCATTCGGCAAAACTCCATTGCTGGCACGTACCGAAACCGATTGATTGCCGACAGTCGTCGGCGTCCAGGTGATGACCCCGGTATTGGTATTCATTCCCATGCCAGCCGGCGGCGACAGCAAAGAAAATGTCGGCGCTGGATTGCCGGAGGCGTTGGCATCGTAGGTGTACACGGAATTGACGCGAATCCGCAGCGGCGGCGTCGACGTAAATATCGGTACCAGTGGGGCCGCAGAAACGGTGATGGACAGGCCCCGCGTCGCCGTCGCGCCGACGGTATCCGTCGCGGTGATGGTGAAGGATGCGGTTTGCACGGCGCTGGGCGTGCCAGAAATCACGCCGCCGCTGCTCAAGGAAAGGCCGGTGGGCAAGCCACCAGCAGTGACCGCAAAGGTTTTCACTCCGGTGCCGCCACTGGTGGCGAACGTCTGATTATAAGCACTAGTGATGGTGGCGTTTGGAAGCGTGGCGGTGGTGATCGCCAGCGCGGGATTGATCACCAAGCTCACCGCTTGGGTTCCGGCGGGTCCGCTGGCTGGAGTCACCCGGACCGTGAAGGAAAAGGTGCCACTGGCACTCGGGGTGCCTGCCAGCACGCCCGCACTGGACATGCTGATGCCCGCCGGAAGCGTGCCCGTGCTCACGTCCCAGGCGTAAGGCGTCGTCCCGCCGCTGGCGGCAAAGGTCAGGCTGTAGGGTCGATTGATGGTGCTCGCGGGCAGCGGCGAGGTGGTACTGATGACCGGTGAGGCCCGGACGATGCGGTATACTTTGCCCCCGCCGAGAGTGCACAGATATAATTCGCCAGCGTTGTCTTCGCCAAAGGAGCTGATCGCCCCGACGGTATTTCCGGGATTAAGCAAGTTGGTGATCTCGTCCGGCCCATCGCGGACCGCAGTGCCGGTATTGTAACGCAGCGCCCATACCCGTCGGCTGCCATAGTCCGCGTAAAAATACGTTCCGGTCAGCGCACTGAGAGCATTGCCTCGGTAAACATAGCCGCCGATGACGGTGGTGCCGAGCCCGCGATCATAATCCACCACCGGTACGGAATGCGAGCCCGCTTGCAGGTTTTCTCCAGCAAAGTTCCGGCGTAGCCCTTCCCACACTCGCCACCCGAAATTCAAATCCTTTTGCCCGCTGGGACACACATTGACTTCTTCGCGATTGCCTTGGCCGACATCACCGATCCATAAGTCGCCGGTGCTGCGATCAAACGAACACCGCCATGGATTACGCAAACCCCAGCACCAAATCTCGTCGGAAAAACCATCGGTGGTCGATGCATACGGATTCCCGGCTGGAATGGCGTAAGGCGTGCCGCCGTCGACATCGATGCGAAGGATCTTCCCCAAGAGATTAGCGCGATTCTGTGCATTGCCAAAACTGCCATACGGATCATTGCCGCTGCCACCATCACCGGTAGCAATATAAAGATACCCATCCGGGCCAAAGTCCAGCCAGCCACCGTTATGATTCGTCTCCGGTTGGGCAAAAGTCAGGACCGTGGTTTCCGCACCCGCCGTCGTCGGGGTGGTCGGCGAACCATTGGCGACAAAACGCAGAATCTGGGTCTGGGAACCGCGCGTGCAATTCACGTACAGGCGACCGTTGCTCGCGTATTGCGGATGAAAGGCCAGACCGAGGAGACCTTGCTCATTCCCCGTCGCCAAGCCGGTGACGGTCAGGAAGGGGGTCGCGGCCACGGTCTGGGTTGCTGGATTGAGGATGCGGATCCGGCCAGTGTGCTGTTCGATCACAAAGAGCAGATTGTTGACCCCGGGAGCAGCGACCACCCCGACAGGACGAGCAAAGCCACTACCGACCTCGGCCGGGGCGATGTCGTAGGTCACCGCCCCGAGGGCGACCACATGCGCAAGCACGAGCAACAGAAGCAGGCGCAGCGGCATGGCAGTATTCCGATGTCGGACAGGGGCCAATCAGAGGACAAGGAGTGGCGGAAGACCACTCGCACGCAGGAGATACCAGCCGTCCCGCTGACGTTGAGAGAATTAAAGCAAACCCTCACCACGTGCGCCACGCGCTGACCCCCGGATCTCAATGCGCAGGCCCACCACAGGCTGCCGCTAGAGCCGATCGAGCCTGTGAAGTGAAGATCGTTTCGGTTTCCGACCCACAGCGGGACCCACAACAGCCGGCGGACCCACGACCCACCCAACCCACAGCGCACCCACAGCGGACATGCACCCCTCCTTTCCTGGCTCTTCCGGAAATGCAGTGGGAATTGCTCATATGACCTCATGGCGCGGAAACATGTCCAGTTTTCCCAGAAAGAAGAGCGCAGCCATTCGGAAGGTATCGTGATGCCGATATGCACGACCGGCACGGATGACGGACATGAGTTTGGCGTTCATGCCTTCTTGCGGACCATTGGTGATGGGGTGGTGAAAAGAGTTCACGATGTCAGTCAGCCTTTTGGCAATCATCGCGGCGACCTTCCCGAATGGTTTGAGTGCACTGCGCTTCGCCCAACGGATCCAGGCCAGGAAATGCTTCCTGGCGGTTCGCTCCAGTCGATGGTTCCAGCACCTGCGCAGGTTTTCCTTGAGGGCGTAGCCCTTTGTGTTGAGGGCGTAGCCCTTTGTGCAATCGCTGGACAGGCACCGATTGAAATGATGGGCGCGCGAGCGGCGACTGGCATATATCTTTGCGCCACAATGGCCATGAGGTGCGGCCATGAGGTGCCTGTCCACGAGCTTAATGTGTCCACGAGTTTGATCCGCAAAGCTCGTCAGCGCAGATAGATGGGAAGGTAATGGCATTTCACGGCGAGGCTGAGCATCGCCATGCCCGTCGCGTAAATGGGGCCGATGCCCGCTTCTTCGCCGTGGATCGCCTGCCAGGCGCCATCTTCACGCTGCTCCTTGAGCAGGAGGTCTTCGACGGCTTGTCGAAATTGCTCGGCCTCGGCGCCACCAACATGGTAGAGACCCTGGGAAAGATAATAGGTTCCATAATAGAACCACTGGCTCTTCACGTCGAGCGTCTGCCGTTGCAGCCAACGGTAAGAACCGGCGATTTCCGGAGCATCGTATTCACCGCAAAGCTGCAGCGCGAGCATACCGGCGGCGGCGGAAGCGTACCGTGGCGCTTGTCCCGGTTGGTAGGCGCAGGCCCCACTGCCGTCGGCCTCTGAACGATAGCAACGCTTGAGATAGGCGACAGCCCGATCGATCGCCAGCTTTGGGACCGGTATGCCGGCACCCTTGGCCGCTCGCAGCGCGAGCAATTGCCAGATCGTAACCGACAGATCCGAATCCTTGCTGTCCGGCGTGTAGCGCCAGCCACCGTATTGATTGGGATCGTTTGGACTTTTACTGTCTTGAGAGCGCAGGATGACGTCGACCGCGGCGACCAGGCGGCTGCGGATCAGAGTATCTTGCTCCGGGTCGGCACCCATCCCCACAGTCTCGGCGAGCATCAGCGTGATGATGCCGTGGCCATACATCCGCGAGCCGTCGGCGATGCCGAAATAGCCGTTCTCTTGGCGGTCCTCGCGCAGGATGAAGGCCAGGGCTTGCCGCAGGCCTTTGCCGCTGGCGTCAGAATCGGAGGGCAGGTGTCCGCTGCCGAGCAGGGCCATGACCGAGAGAGCCGTCATGGCGGTGAGGTGCTGATCGCCGCCGATGCCACCATCGGCACGCTGTTGCGAGAGCAGGAAGTCGCCGGCATGGGTCAGCGACACTTCCACCGGAGTCGGCTCCGCTGGGACCAGCGGCACTTCGCTGCCCAGGGCAAAGGTGGTCAGCAACAGCAGCCCAGAAATGGCAGACGGGAGGGAGGCGAGCAGGAATCGCATCAGGGTTGGTCCTTGGCGCGTTCGCCGATGACCTGAAAATAGGTCTCGACCGCATTCCGGTATTCATTGGCAATCGCTTCGTGACGCCCTTCGGCCATGCCGGTCGCGTCGCGGGCACGCAAGGCATCCCACTCAGCGCCGGGGGGCGCCGCGGCCGCCTGTCCGTTGCGAGCGGCGGTACCGGCATCGCCCTGCATGGGCGCCATCCCGCTCGAACTCCCTGCGGCCCCAGGAGGGAGTCCACCGGGGGGCATGGCCGCAGTTCCGCTGCTGGTATCTTTGCGTGAGGCTGCCATTGCCCGAGCTTCAACGGCTAGGGCAGCCGTCGCAGCGGCGGTTGCCTGAGCCTGCGCTGGTCCTGCCGCGCTGGGTTGCGCTGCGGCTTGGTCTGGTGCGGTGGTTGGACTTTGTGCACTTGGCGCGGTTGCGGCGCTGGTCATCGCATCAAGCGCGGCCAGGGCTTGGGCCAATGCCTGTTCGCTGCTGATATTTGCGGCAGGGTCGCCGACGGGCGAGCGTGCCGACGTGGCGACGGCATCGGCTTGAGCGGACGACATCGGCTGGTCGCCGTTCGGCAAAGCGACGCTGGTGTTGGTGGGGTTGTTGGTCGTTGCGAGATCGGCCAGGGCTTGGGCGAGCGTCTTCGTGGCGCTGTCCTGATTGGCCTCGCCATCCAGGGCTGTTGAGTCGCCACGGTCGGACTTGGAAGCGGTGCTGTCTGGCCCGGAAGCAGATTCTTGATCGGCGAATTTCGCCGGAGTCTCGCTGGCTAGGTCCACCGGTGTTGTCTCGTGGTCGCCGGTTTTGGTGGTGTCGCCAGCAGGGCTTGCGTCTGTGGTTTTCGCTGACGTGCTGGCTTGCGTGTCCGCCGCCGGTGGAGCGACTTCCTCGTCGGTGGACGGTTTACCCGCAAGTTCCGCCGCCTGAGCGGCGTGGGTGGCACTGGCGGCCAAGGCGGATAGCGCCTCCTTCATCGCCTGTTCGGTTGCTTCCGTCGGAGCGTCGGGGGCGGTCGTCAATCCGCTGAGCGCTTCCTCTACCGGGCTCGTGGCATTTGCTGTGGTCTGTGCTGCGGCCTGCATTGCCTGGGCCTCTTGCCCATGTCCGGTTTGGGCAAGGGCCCGAGCGGCCTGCTTCTGGCGTTCGCGAGCGGCGGTGACGCTGGCACCGATGCGGCGTTCGACTTCGGCGGCTGCCTGACCATTGGTCACGGCTGTGGCGGCCTTGGCCAGTTCGTCGGCGCGCGCAGCCAGCGCGGTCATCGGGGTGTCAGCGCCGGTGTCTGCCTTGGTCTCGGAGTCGGCATTCGTCGTTTCGGCGACAGTCGATGGTGCGGCGAGCTCTTGTTGGGTCTGGGTCAATGCGGCGGCTGCCTGACGCAGCGTTTCGCTTTCCTGCCCCGCCTGCGGCGAAGCCGCGAGCGCGGCGAGCTGCTTGGCGGCTTGGTCGATCGCAGCGGCTGCCTGTTCACGGCTGGCGGCGGTCGGTGCGGTATCAGCGGCGAGCTGCTGGGCCTCCGCACTGATCGCGTGTGCCTCCCGCGCTAAGTCTTGGGCCAGGGCTGCACGGATCCGCTCAGGGTCCTGATGATCGCGGTTCAGCGCAGCCTGGGCGACAGCGGCGTGCTGCAGCTGCTCCGCGGCGGCGGCAGCCTGCTCTTGGGCGGTTTGCCGCAGAGCTGCGCGCATGGCTGGGTTGGCCGCCAGTTCGCGTTCGAGAGCCCTTTGTTGATGCTCGGCACCTTTGCTGGCGTCGGCCGCCTCGGCCAGCCGCTCGGCTCGTTGGTAGCGTTCATCAAGCGACGGAGTGAGGCCGAGTTCGGCTTCCTTGGCTCGGAGTTCTTCGCGCGCCGCTGGTGGTCCTTGCGCGGCCAGCGAACGGTAATGGTCCGCCAGTTGTTCCAGTTCGATACTGGTCTTCAGTTGTTGTTCGGCGGCAGCGTTCAAGCGGTCCGCGCGTTCCTCAGGATCGGCAGCGGCCGCAGCAGCTAACAGATCCCGGGCTCGTGGCGGCGGCTGGGCCAGCATGGCGAGCGCATTATCGGCATCGCGGGCACGTTCTCGACCTTCGCGTTGGGCGAGATCCTGGTCATTGGCGTCCTGCCGCAGGGCGGTGCGCGCCGATTCTAAATGCTCATCCCAGCGCTCCTGATCCCGAGCCAAAGCCTCAGCACGTCGACGGATTTCGGCGGGCTCTGCGGAGGAGACTGCGAGTTCCGTACTCCGGCTAGCCAAATCTTGGCCGTCTTCAGCAAGGTGGTCGAGGCGATCAGCGAGCGTTGGTGCGGCTGCCTGAAGGAGCGACTCGGCCTGCTCACGACGGTCGGCATCTGCCTTCGTCGCCCGGGCCAGCGCCGCCTGGGCCCGTTCAAGAGCGGGAATCGTGGCGTCCGTACCCGTGCTGCGCTCTGCAAGCGCGGATTCGAGTTCCGGCGCAGCAAGGGCCTCGCGAGCGGCCTGGAGTTCGCGGCCGGCTGTTGCGGGAAGCGTTGCCGCGAGGGCAGCGAGTTCGCCGTTTAGGCGGCGGATGCCGTCCCTGAGCAGATCGGGATCGCTGGTGGTGTCGCGGGCGAGCAACGTGGCGCTGGTTTGGGCTTCGGCTAACCGTTGGGCCTCGGCAAGAACGTTAGCAGCCTGCTGCACCTGTGCTGCATCGGTAGCGGCGTGCCTGCGGGTTCCAGCATCGAGGGCTTCGGCAGCCTGGGTAAGTTGCTTGGCGAAGCGATCACCGCCATTGGCGCGCTGCTCTTCGATCGCGGCGCGATCGCGCAGTTCAGCACTTGCTTGGCGCAGGGCGACGGCCTGCGCCATCGGATCGTCGCTGGGGATGGTCAGCGGAATATCGATGACCGCATCCAGGGCGCGGCGGGCCTGCTCGGCGCGACGCGCTAGGCCATCAGCCAAGGGTCGCCAGCCAGCAATAGTTTTTTCGAGGCCAGTTTGCATGACAGCCTGGGTTCCGGAGCTGACCGCCGTCAGGGGCGCATCAGGCACACCGGGTCCAGACCAACGCAACTGCACACCGGCCCCGCCGCCGGCCTCAAAATATTCCAGGCGGAGCGTGTGATATCCGGCGGTGAGGTCGATCTCCGTCTGCACTCGGATCATGCCATGCACCTGCCAGTCGTCGATCACCAGACGGTCATCAATCCAAAGCCGGGTGCCGTCATCGGCAACCGTGGCCAAGGTCCAGCGGCCGTCGCTCGGGATCCGAATTGAGCCCGTCCAACGCACGCTAAAGTTGTCACTCGGAATACCTTTCAAAGGCGCATCGTTGCCCCAATTGAAATCGATCTTGGCATCCGCGCGGGATATTGGCTCCCCTTGGAAATCTGGACGTGGGAAATAACTGCCAGCAAAGGCACCCAGATTGGCCTGCACCTCGGTGGCTGTTGAGCGAACCTTGGCGAGGTCGGCTGCGAGTCCTGACGCCAAACCGTCGACCTGAGCATCAAGATCCATCAGGTCGGTCTCAATCGCTACGCATTGTTTGGCAACGACTGCGATGTGCCGCCGGTCGCGTTCCGCGGCAATATCGAGATCCGCTTCGGGCTGGGTCGAAGCGAGCTCGTGTGACAGGCGAACCAAGTCGAGCAGAACCGTCTGGGCCTTGGCTGCGGCGAGGAAGGCGGAGCTGGCCTTCGCGGCGATGGCGGCGACCGCGGTGGCTTCACGACTGCCGGCCTTGGCCGTGGTGACAAAGGTGCGGAGGTCGGCGCGGTCGTCTTCTTCCGGATCGGCTTCACGCAGCGGACCGACCTGTCGACGTTGGATCTGCGACCACGCTCGGGCAAGACGGAGAAGGTCCGCATCCCCACCCGGCGGCAAGGTGGAGCGCAGGTCTCCATGCAGGCCCTGAATAGCGGCTGAGATAATGCGTCCGGTGCGGTCGGCGGCACCGAGGATACCGACCGTCGCTTGACCGATACGGGAATCGTTAGCAGCCGCTTGGTCGTGCGCCGACTCGCTAGCGGCGTCCACCGCTAGGGCGAGGTCATCACAGGCATCGGTGATTCGTCCGGACGAAAGCTCGGCATGGCGCAGGGCTAGGATCAGCGCCCGGCGGGTGGGATCGACGCCTTTGGCGGAGATCGTCACCGCGACTTGGGTAGATTCACCGCGGTTGCCCTTGCGGTCGATGGCGACGAGCCGAGTCAGAATCAGGTCGCCGGTGTTGGCTTTAATGGGCAGCAGATCCCAGGCGAGGCGCACCGGAACCGTGCGTTCCCCAGTGGCAGCAATGCGCTGCACCACGGTCCATTCGCCTTGGTTGATCCGAATCTGTTGCTCGATCTGAGCGAGTCCGACGTCGTCCTGGGCAGAACCGACGAGGCTCATGAGTTCATCGGCGCCCACGACCAAGTCGGCTTTCGGACTGGCAATGGCGGCGCTCGGTGGCAGATCCGGGGTCGGGCGCAGCTCGTAATCGGGACTGAAACTGTTGGCGAATCCACTGCGTTTGGCCACGAGATGGACGCGGTAGGTGCCCGGACGATCCAGGCGGAGGGTGCCGCCGAGCGTGTGCTCGTCGATCTGATGCAACGGCACGACCTCGTCGCCGTCGCTCAGATGCAACCGCAGTTCAGACTCGCTTACCGGTTGATCAATTTGAATTCGCAGCTCGACGGTGCTTCCGACCAGGCCAGCGAGATCCCCGACTGTGTCGTCGACCTCGCGGGCTGGGGAGGCGGTATATTCCGGTGCCAGATAGCTTTTCAGAAAACGGACCACTTGCGGTCGGGGTTGAGCCACGAGCGTCCGGTAGCGGGTCAGCCCATCGCCGGCCCGGATGCGATAGCGCAGCTCGGGACGGGTTACGGGAAGCTCCACCGCCCAACGTCGGCCACCTTGGTGCACCATGGCGACTCGGCTGCGATCATCCCCCGAATCAGTTTCGAGGGTGATCGCATCAGTTTCGGCGCCGCTCAGCTCAACCGCGACGACCAGGGTGTCGCCCAAGGGGACGACGCCTTCTCCGGGATCGGGGCTGAGTAAGTGGATGCCGGTCTGTGAGGGGCGTTCGATATCGGCGAAGGGGATGAGGGCGCGCAGTGCCAGGCGGCCAAAGCCCAAGCCCGGAATGACACAAAGTACGAACGTGAGCAGTGCCCCGCCGCTAGCGGCGCGCAGGACAGGCCGAATGCGAGTCAGGGGTAGCAATTTACTGACATCCACCGTGGATACACGCTCCCCGACCACTGCCTGCATCGCCGCCCGCAGCTGCGGCGAATCGAGGCGAGGATCACCTTCGGCCAAATCGATGGCGGCCAGGATCTGTTCGTGGAGGTCCGGACATTCACGTTCAAACCAGTGGGCCAGACGGCGGCGGTCGGCCCCGCGCATCAGCTTACCCATTCCACCCCACCAGGCGCCGCCGGCGATGGCGGCCCACGCTCCCACCCCGAGGACGATGCGAAGGCGATCACCCATCACCACGAAATGATCAGCGCCCGCGATCGCGATGACCGAACCGACCCCAGCGCACGCAGCAATGGCTGTCGAACGTAACAGGAGGAGATGCCGTCGCTGGCGGGCGAAGGCGTCGAGTTGGGCGGCGATACGCGGATCAAGCACGGGGCGTTCCGAGCCTTCAGTTGCGCCATGTTCTTGAGGAGATTGGCTCATAGTATACCCGCTTTCCGACGAAGTGCCCATTCGATTCCGAGAAGAATGCTGATCGGGATAAACCACCACCACGTCTGCCACAGCACGGTACGGGTCTCTTCGACCCGCCCATCACTGAGCGATGCGAGCAATGTGTCGAGCGTTCCGGCATCCTCTTCGCGATGATAGGTCCCACCGCTAGTGGCGGCGATGCTGCTAAGTCGTTGTTCGTCGAGTCGGAGGTCGACCAGTTCACCTGGATCGAGAGCCGTCACCAGAAGCGGGGCCGAAAGCGCATCGTCGGCATGGGGATCGCCGCTGGCCGAAACCCGCACCGCATAAGTCCCGGGCGCCAGCGGCGCGCTGACGGTGCGCAAAACTCCGCCGTCGTCGTCGGCTGCGAGTGGCAGTTCGGCGATCACGGTATCACCGGCGAGGATCAGCGCGCGCGCCCCGATACCCGCCTTGGGTCGACCTGCGGCATCGCGGAGGCGAACCCGGATCTGCGCCGGATTGCCGGCCGCAAGGACCGGACCACCGGCGTCAAGGGAAACGTAGGCATCGGAAACCGCGAAGGGTTCCTCCATCAGCCACAATGCGAGCTGGTTCCAATACGCTTCTTGGAACTGGTCGCCAACATGGAAGCGCATACGCCAGGCTTCATCACTGGCGAGCAGGAGGGTGCGACCGGCACCAAAGCGGCGCAGAACTGCTGCCGGAACCGGAGTGGGATCATCGCCGAGGCGAGCCTCGACCAGGGTCTCGCTCCCAGGCAGGGCGCGCACCGTCGCTAACCAGTGAGGTGGCCTGAGGTTGGCCCACAGAGCGGTGTTACTGACCGCATCAGGGGCAAGGCGGAAGGGTGGCAGATTCGCACCGAGGGCGGTCGGCATCAGCGCCGAGGGTCGTCGCGAGTCAGCAACACCGTCCCACGCCACGGGCAGCAAGGGGCCCAACGGCCCGTTGGCGAAGCTGGCGAGCTGCCCGCGTTGGCCATCAATGAGCAACAAGCCGCCGCCGCGTTTGGCGACGAAATCGCGGATCCAAACTGGGAGCTCGGCCCCGAGTAGGGCGGGCGAGACATCGCCGAGCACGATCAATTGATAGCTATCGAGGGTTGCTTGGTCGGTGGGCAGGGCGCCGGGGCCGCGCGGCAGCGAGCCGTCGTCACCCGGCACGACCGCGTCGACCTCCCAGCGCCGATCGCGATCGAGAATGGCGCTTAAGAAGCGCCACTCCCAGCGAGGACGTCCGTCGATGATAAGGGCGCGATGGCGGCGGACGATGGCGCTGAGGTGAAGTTTGCGGTGGTTGTTCCCGACTTCGCGATCATGTTCCAAAATGGTCACGTCGACGTCGAGGGCGAGCGGCAGGCTGGTCCAGTCGTGATCGGGATCCTTGGCCAGTCGCTGTTCGACGAGGGCTTCCAACGACGCATCGAGGGGTACGTCTCGCAGGCCACTGCCTTCGCTCACCAAGTTGGTTTCTTGCAGGACCGTCCCCTCACAGGCGACGGTGAGCATGAAAGGCAGACCGCGCGGCATGCGGTCGCGCAGCGTCACCGTGCCGACCAGACGGTCCTGGGCGTAAACCGTCGCGGGAGCCGTGATGTCGGCGATCGCGAGATCCGGCGCATCGTCGATCGCGCCAAAGCCGACCGTATGGATCGGAATCCCCCGTCGGCCGGAAATGGCTGCTGCATCTTCGGGAGCTGGACCGGCGTTGTGCCGCCCATCGCTGAAGGCCAGGATCGCAGTTGTCTGTTTGTGGGTGCCTGCGCGGTCCGCATCGGCAGCCAGCGCACCGATCGGGGAGAGATCGGTCGACGTGGTCGACGGCAGATCTCCGAGGCTAACCGGCAGACCGCCAGCGGCAGCGATATTCCCGGATCTGACGCTCCACAACGAGCTGACAGTGCCTTCACGCATGGTCAGTAGGTCGACGTCGTGATGTTCTGCGAGCCGTTGCAGCAACGGGTGAGTCCCGCGCAGCAGCAGATGCTCAAGACGCTCCCAGCGCGGCATGGCGGCAAGCCCGGAGCAACGCTCCTGGAGCGCGGAATCCTGAGCGAGCAGCTGCTCAGCCTCGGTGATGATGCGGACGGAAACGGCCTGTTCCCAGGTTTTCGCAGCCACGACCAAACTATTCAGCAGGTGCTGCTTATCGCCATCTGCGGCCCGCAATTGCTGTACGGGATCGATCAGGTCGCGCGACAGACTGCTGGCAAAATCACGTGATACCGGCGTGCTTGGCGGTGGCGACAACCGCGAGCCAGGAAGCGGTCGTTCTTGGGTTCCATCAGGCAGGGTCCAACCGACAGCAAGGTTGTCATCGCCGCTTCCCTGGCGATGGAGGACCTCGATCCAATAGCCCCGGCCAGCTTCAAGTTGGATCGGTTTGGAACGCTGCTCGGGATTCTGTTCCCAGGCCCTGGCTGTGGTGTGATTGGAAACCCGGGCGACTTCGCGCCGTTCGGGGGTGGCATCCGAACTCAGCCACAGGCGACTGTCGTCGTCACTGGCGAGCCAAAACGTGTAGTTTCCGCTGACGGGCGGGTAGACCAAGCCACGCAGGCGCTGGGTGTAATCTGATCGCGAAGCTCTTGGTGCCTCGAAGAGCGGCAGGGTTCCCGACCGATCAGGCTTGGCCAGGCTATCTGGCTGGTCTGGCCGCGGTCCGCTGCTGCCGTACCACATTTCATGAGCGATGCTGCCGGTCGCAGCCGAAGTCGGTTCGGCCTGGATGGCCTGACGTTGTTCTTCGGGGATGGCTTTGAGCCGGGTTATGGCGAGATCGAAGGCAAGCAGGCAGGCATCGAGCTGGCCGTTTTGAGTGGCGAGTTCCCCGGCTGCGATCGCTTCGCGCAGCGCGACAGCGGCCCCGGTTAGCGTAGGATCGCGTGGATCGACCGACAACAGGCCCAGCGCATGGGCAATGGCGATGCGCCGGTCCGCAGTCAGCGCGGGATCATCGACCGCCATGCTCGCGGACGCATCAATCATCACCTCGACCTTGGCGAAGGAACCGAAGGTGCGGCGGTAGTCGAACACCGGCTGGGCGAACATGAGCGCGACCAGGAAGATGGCTGTGGCGCGCAGCGCCGGGAGCATGCGGGTCGTCCCGGTGACCGGGCCGAGCAGCCGGCGATACCACCACCAGGCCCCAGCAGCGCACGCAGTGGCGAAGATCAGAACCGGCACGAGTCCGGAATCGGCGAGAAAGTGAATACCGCTCATGTTCCGGTCCGAGCGAAGCGCGATTGGAGCCAAAGTTCTGCGAACAGCAGGAAGAGGACCAAGCCAGCCAGCAGCGGCCACAATTCCCGGCCGTGACGACGTTGTTGATCACGGTCGCGCCAGGCCTGCCAGGAATCGACCACAGTAGCACCCAGTTCATCAGCCAGGGCCTGCACTCCGCTATCATCGAGCAATGACAGGTTGGATTCGGCGACGGGAGCAGAGACCGCGTAATGGATGCGCTCGTCATTGGCGGTGGTGAGGACGTAGATGCCGGGGCGAGCCGTTTCGACGAAATCGATCATACCTCCGTCACCCCCGGAGCGGGCGCTGACCTGGACCCGATGGTCTTTGCCAGTCGGATCGGTGATGACCGCCCACCGTCCGACCGCCTGAGCGGGTTGGAACGACAAGATATGGTCACCGCTGGTGAGATTTCGCGGCGGATTGACGGTCGCTGCGAGATGCACAACCAGACCCTGAACCAGCGGCAAGAAGGCAGTACGTAAAGGGAGATTGCTCCACGAGTCGTCGACCGGAACCGCGCATAGACCTACCCGTCCACGGCCATCAGCACCGTCGTCGATCACCAGGAAGGGTTCGCCATTATCGAGACGGGCCAGCACATTCGATTCACCAGCGTCAGGAGGAGAGGCTAAACGTTGCCAATTGCGGACCGCGATCCCTGCGATGCCGGTTTCAGCGAGGGCACTCACGGCCGGGTGATTGGGACGGGCCAGAGTCACCGCCGAGGCCGGTGTACCGCGACCACCGCCGATGCCACTGAAGCTCGCTGGCAGGATATCGCCCAGGCGCGCGTCGTACCACGCGGCGTTTACCCGGTCACCGGGGAATACCAGAAGTCCGCCGCCGTCGTGCACGAAATTGACCAGAGCCTGTTCGCCGACTTGGTCGAGTTGACGAACATTGGCTAACACCACCACGCGCACGCCCTGGAGATCCTCGGCGGTGAGCGCATCTTCCCGCACGCGGCGCAGAGCGATCAGATCCGCAGTGGTGGCGTGCGCCGCAGCGTACGGACGCAGGGCCAGTTCGAGGTAGCCGGTTCCGGACAGCCCATCCCTGCTTTCGAGTCCGCCGCTGACCAGCAGCACCGGCACTTGTTCAACCACCGGAACGCTCATCCGGATGGTGTTGTCAATGTCCAGCGCATCAGCCTGGGCCTCGACTTCGATGACATGGGATCCAGGCGTATCAAAGGTATGTTCGAAGAGGACCTGCCCCCGTTGATGGGCGGGAATTGAAAGCTGGGACACGGCTCGTTCCTTGCCGTCAACCCGGAAGAATAGTCGGAGGTCGTTGCGATCTTCATTGCCATGGTTGACCACTCCGGCGCGTATGCGTACGGGTTGATTCACTCCCACCATCTGACGAGAAAGTTCGATAGTTTCGACGGCGATGTTGTCGGGCATCGGCTTCGCGGTGCGCAGCAGCACCACATCGAGCGAACCAGTTTGAGTGCGCAGGGCGGCGAGGGCGCGGTCGCGCGCCTGACGGCCATCGGGGCCCCAGTCCTGGGCCTGAAAGTCGCTGGCGATGACCAAGCTGCGTTCTGCCTCATGCATTTCTTGCACGGTAGAGGCGGCCTGGACCAGGACGCCGGCGGGATCGAAGGTGGAAAATCCGGGTTGGAATTCGTTGAGGCGGCGGTGGGCATCTTCGGTCGAGCCGAGGCGAACTCCGACGCCAGGACGGCCGGAGCCTGCGTTGATCGCTACCTCGGACCCGCGTGGCAAGGCGCCGAGGATGCCGTCTAGCTGTTCCTTCGCACGGCTGAGGTTGCTGGTGACTCCGTCCCCGGCTTGCATGGAGAAACTGTCGTCGAGACAGACCAGCAGCGATGCGCGTGCATTGCCAATGAGGGCCGAGAATCCGCTGAGCACCGGCCGGGCCATAGCCAGGGCGAGCAGAATAGGAATTATTGTGCGCAGCAGCAGGAGCAGGAGGCGTTCGAGGCGTAGGCGACGACGGCTCTGCTTGAGCACCCCTTCGAGTAGGTGCATCGCACCCCATTGAACGGTGCGGGGGCGGCCACGGTTGATTAAGTGGATCGCTAACGGGATCCCGGCTGCGGCAACGCCGGCGAGCATGATTAGGTTGAGAAACATTAGCGTGGCATTCGCAGAGAGATGAAACGGGCTAAGGCTTCGGCATACGGTTGGTCAGTGACCAGCGGGGCGAGTTCGACGCGATGGCGGTGGCAGGCTTTACGCAGATCTTCGCGGAAGGTGGCCAGTTTGGCGAGGTAGGCCGCCCGCATGTGGGCCGGATCGACCAAGCGGTGCTGGGTGGTGTCTTCAAGTGATTCGAAGCGTGTCCAGCCCTTGAAAGGAAAGTCGAGTTCGCTGCGGTCCCACAATTGCAGCACGATGACTTCGTGGTGGTCGTGGCGTAATTCAGCCAAAGCGGGTGCTAGGTCGGCGACCTCGGAAAAGCAGTCGGAGATCACGATCAGCAGGCCGCGACGGTGGAACAACGGCGCCAAGGTGTGGAAGACTCGGGCTAACGAGGTTTCACCTCCGACCTTCGACCCGGCAAGGGTATCGAGTAGGAGCCGCAGATGTCCAGGATTCGAACGCGGTGGAAGGTGCTTGCGCACCTTGGTGTCGAAAGTGACCAGGCCGACACTGTCGCCTTGTTGCAGCATCAGGTAGGCGAGACAGGCGGCGAGACGCAGCGCGTATTCGTGTTTGGCGCCGTAGGCCATCGAGCCGCTGACATCGACCAGCAGGGTGGCGCGGAGGCTGGTTTCCTCTTCGTATTCTCGGATGTAAAGGCGATCACGCTTGCCGTAGACTTTCCAGTCGAGACGTCGGATCTCGTCGCCGGGAACATATTGGCGATGTTGCCGGAACTCGACGCTAGCGCCCTTATTGGGAGAGCGGTGGAGACCGGTAGAAAGCCCTTCGACCACGGTCCGGGCAAGGACCTGGAGGCTGGCGAGGGTGCGGAGATCATCGTCCCGGAGGACGTCGGACAAAGTCGTCACGGAGATCTCAGATCGCCTTGCCAGGCTCACGCCCAGGCAGAGCCGCGATGATGCGATCGATGATCGTGTCCACGGCCATGCCCTCAGCTTCGGCGCTGAAAGTCGGCTTGATGCGGTGACGCAGCACCGGATGGGCCATCGCGCTGATGTCCTCGATCGTCACATGGAGTCGGCCCTTGAGCAGGGCGCGGACCTTGCCGGCGAGAATCAACGTCTGACAGGCACGCGGACCGGCCCCCCAGGCGACCAACTCTTTCACCACCTTGGGAGCCAGCGGATCATCGGGGCGAGTGGCGCGGACCAAGTCGAGAACATAGTCAGTGACGTGCTCGGGAACCGGGACCTGACGGACCACTTGCTGACAGTCGATAATGGTCTGGGCATCGGCGGCGTGCTGAGGATCGGATTCGACACCGCCGGTCGTGCGATGGATAATTTCGCGCTCCTGCTCGCGATCGGGATAGCCGACCAGGACGTGGAACATGAAGCGATCGCGTTGTGCCTCTGGCAGCGGATAGGTGCCTTCCTGCTCGATCGGATTTTGGGTGGCGAGCACAAAAAATGGCTGTTCCAGCGCCATCGAGTTGCCGCCGATGGTCACCGTGCGTTCCTGCATTGCTTCGAGCAGTGCCGCCTGGGTTTTCGGCGGGGTACGATTAATCTCGTCAGCAAGAATCATCTGCGCGAAGATCGGCCCGCGCTGAAAAATCAATTTCCGCTGCCGGGTCTCGGGATCGTCCTGGATGATTTCGGTGCCGGTGATGTCAGACGGCATGAGATCCGGCGTGAATTGGATACGGCGAAAACTGAGATTCATGGCGTTGGCCAAGGCCTTGACCATCGCGGTTTTGGCCAGGCCGGGAACGCCCTCGAGCAGGCAGTGGCCGCGGGCCAAAATAGCGATCAACATTTGGTCGATCACCTCACTTTGACCAACGATGGTCTTGCCAACCTCGGCGGTGATCGCGGCGTGGATGCGGCGGAGCTTCTCGATTTGCGTGAGGGCATCAAGGGACGGGGCGGCATCAGTTGAGATTGGCATAGTTAGTGTCCGTTGGCAATTTGAGGTGTCGGGATGCGCTGACCAGTCAGCTTGTTAAGTGCAAAACGCAGGCCGTGATTCACTGTGACCGACATTTGCAATGAACATCGGTGTCCGGTTGCCGCTGAAATAATCATGCGTAGTGCCGCCCAAGCGCCGCCACGGCGGGTTCCCAGAGCGTCTGTGCGCGCAGGTGATTTCGCAACCATCGGATGAAGATAACGCTGCGTTGGGAAATGAGGACAGGTGCCCGGCCCAGAGGCCGCTTCGCTGCGTACACCTGACCTCATTTTGTGTACGGACAGGATGTCCGCCCCCGCTGGTTGTAGTCTTCGCTGGGGGCAGACACCTGACCGTACACCAATATCTCTGGATGCAATAATACATCGGCGCCAGGAGACCGCCATTTTCGCTGGCCCTCTCGCACTGCCGCTGGGCCTGCCGCGACTCCCGTTTCTTTTCCCGCCGCGGCACGGTCCCTGTCTCGGCCTCCATGCGCTGCTCGCACATCAACAGGAGATTGTGAGCCACAGGAGATTGTCAACCATGCAGATGAAATGCGCTTGGGCTTCCTTGGTCTGGGGGCTGCTGACCCAAACTTTTTCTCGGCGCACTTGATTTTGACTTCGTCGAAAACCTTTTCGATGTCCCAGCGCATTTTGTACAGGTAGGCGATCATTCCGGGTGGGATGGTGTGATCGGAGGTCAGGAACTGGAAACGCTCTTTGGTAGCCGGGCAGACATACGTTCTGTTTCCCGGTTGTGCTGGTCACGCCCGCGCGCGGCGACATTATCATACAAGAAGACCTCTATGAGCGATCCCCTTCATCGAGCCGCTTCCGACTCTGCGTCTCGGCCCAGTGCCGCTGACGATTCCGGATCGCGCGCTGGCTCGGGGTTCCGCCATGTCGAGCCACCCGAGTCAGAAGCGACCTTAGAGAGCGGGGGTCCGGTGAGCCGGGAACCACTGGATCTCGGGAAGGTGGCCTCTGGCTATGAGCTCGGGGCGATGCTGGGTCGCGGTGGCGAAGGCGAAGTACGCGCCGCGGTGCAGCGGGCTTTCGGGCGCACGGTGGCGATCAAACGTGTGCGCGGTGATCATCTCGATGCGCGCCGTCTACGGCGCTTTCACGCCGAGGCAGTGGTTACCGGCCTGCTCGAACATCCGCACATCATTCCGATTTATGATTTCCGCGTCGGTGAAGGTGGGGAATGGCAATTAGTGATGAAGCAGGTGGTGGGGACTACCTGGCGTGATTTGATGCGGCCGCGCACCCCGGCCCAAATCGCTCGTTCGAGTCAGATGGGCCGCGATGACCATCTCGATATTCTGCTCAAGGTAACCGATGCCATCGCCTTCGCGCATGCGCGGGGTTTTCTCCATCGCGACCTCAAACCGGAAAATGTCATGGTCGGCGAACATGGCGAAGTCCTGGTCCTGGATTGGGGCTGTGCCGTCAGCCTGGTCGAGCCACCGCCGCATCCGGCGATAGCTCTGCGCAACGCGAGCGATGGCGTCAGCGGCACCCCGGCCTTCATGGCGCCGGAACAGGCGCGCAACGAATCGGCCCGCTTCGGCCCGGCGACCGATGTCTATTTGCTCGGCGGCATGCTCTATTTTTATCTCACCGGCCGGCCACCTCATCGCGGCACCACCGTGCGCGAAGCCATGCAAGCCGCCGCGCGTGGGGCGGTGCTGCCCCCGGGTGAGCGCACCCGGCGCAGCGTCGACGAAGAACTCGCCGCCATCGCCATGGCGGCCTTGGCCGCCGATCCCGCTGTGCGTACGGCCAGCGCCGCCGCGTTCGCCACGGCTCTGCGCGATTATCGCCACCACGCCGAAGCCCTGCAATTAGTGCGCGAAGCCCGGCGGCGGATGAAAGCGCTGGACCCCGAGGCGCTCGATGCCGACGAAGTCTACCGCCGCACCATGTCCGCCTGCGAACAGGCGCTGGCCTTGTGGCCTGAACATCGTGGGGCGCATACGTTGCTGCAGCGCACGGCAATCGCGCATGCCGAGCAGGCAATGCGGCACGGCGCCCACCGGGTGGCGCGAAATATGGCCACCACCGCTCTCCAGCAGGCGGAATGGCTCGGCGATGCGGCGGCCGCGACGCAGGCACAGCAGCTCGGTCGCCGCGCCGTGCAGGCTGAGGCGCACAGCCGCTCACGCGACCGTCGTGACCGGCGTTTGCGTTTGGCTCTGCATACCGGCGGACCGGTACTGACCGTGATTTTAGCCCTGGGTCTGGTGTGGGCGTGGCGCGAATCGACTGCGGCACAAACCCATTTGCGCGAAGCCAAGCGCAATTTATCCCGCTATGAAGCAGAGCGCGATCAACGGCTCGATCGCGAACGCTTGGCGGTCCCGGCCTTGGTGTCTCAGGCTCGCGAAGCGATTGCTGCCCGTCTTTTCCCAGAGGCTCTCGCTAGCGTGGATGCCGCCCTGGCCTTCGATCCGCACCACGAGGAAGCGCAACCGATGCGCGCACGCATACTCGTCGTGTTGGGTCGTCGCGATGAAGCCGTGCAGGCGTTGGACGCCTATCTGACGCCGAATCGCGTTGATCCTACCGCGGTCCGCCTGCGCGAACTTTGTCGTCCGGGTCGCGAGGACGTCAAAACCACCCAGGCCATCGCGGATCTCTTTTTGAGTCACGGTGCCTCGGCCGAGGCCGAAGCGCTGTTTACCGGGGTAGATCAGCGCGAGGCCCTGTGGCGAGATCGACTGCGCAAGGATTTTGCAGGTTTCGATCAGCGTTGGCTGCGCCGCCTGGAGGACGGCACCTACAGCTTGGCGGTACCGCGCGGAAAAGCCGACGGCCTCACCAGCCTGGAATGTCTCCGCGATATCCCCTTGTCGGAGGTCAGCATCCTGGATGCACTCCGCCTGCGTGATCTGACCCCGCTCAGTGGGGCGCCGCTGGTGAAAGTCAATTTCGAAGGCTGCGGTGTTCGCGATCTCACCCCGATATGTGCACCCACCCTGCGGGTATTAGCGGTCGAACGCACGGATGTCAGCGATTTGACTCCTACGGAAGGCCTGTCTTTGACCGACGTGAATATCGCCTTCACCGCAGTAGCCAGCCTCAAACCCCTCGCAAAGATGCCGATAGAAAATCTCAATGCCTACAATTGTGGAGCAATTTCAGACATCAGTTTTCTGCGCAGTGCTCGACTGGGCCGCCTGATTCTCGGTGGCAAAAACGCCGACTCGGCGCCCAAAATCGTGACCTTGCGTCCGCTAGAGGGGCGGACCATCTCTCATATTGATCTCCGGAATAATCGCACCCTGACTGATTTTTCCGTGCTGGAGCGCATCCGCCCCACCCAATTGCTCTTGGACGGAACACGTATTGAGGATCTCTCACCATTGTGGTCGCTGCAATTGACTCAGCTCAGTGTGGACAATACCGCGGTCACGGATGTGAGCCCGGTAGCGCAGCAACCGCTAACACAAATGACCGTCCCGATGGCAGCGACGCAGGGTTGGAAAACCCTGCAAGGCAATGCTGGAATCCAGCAGATCAACGGTTTGGCCGCGGCGGATTTCTGGGTCGTGAGAGCAGTGGCCGAAAAATTGGCGCGCAGCAACCCCGCGTTTACCTGGAACCTCACCGGGGTGGTGGAGAACGGCGCCGTGGTGGAATTGGCCTTCCCCAATGCCCGTCTGAACGACCTCAGCCCTCTGCACGGTCTCGCCTTACGTCGGCTAACGGCGTGGGGAAATCGCATCAGTGATGGCCGACCTCTGCGGGGAATGCCTTTGCGCGAAGTCAATGTGGATGGCAATCCCCTGACCGACATCCAGTGGTTGGATCAATCACCGATCGAGGACCTGCGGATGAGCGGCACCAAAGTCAGTGATCTGACCGTATTGAAAAAGAAGAACCTGCGGGTTCTGCATACCGCCGGCAGCGCGGTACGTGATGTCCGTCCGGTCCTTGGGCTGACTATTGCGGAAATGACGGTTACCCCAAAGGATCTTACCGCTGATGCCCTCAAGGCACTGCGCGCGGCCAAGGATATTCAACGCTTGGGTATCGCCTGGAATCAGATGTGGCCCGCTAGCGAATTCTGGCAACGTGTGGATCGCGGCGAATTCAAATAAGCGTTTGCCCGTGGTCGGGACGGATTCCTTGGCTGCTCAGGCTTTTTCGGAGCGCCCTTTGCGCACCGGTGGTGCGGTGAGGGGATTGTCGGGCCAGCTGTGTTTGGGATAGCGGGCGCGCAGATCTTTGCGCACCTGGGGATAGGTATTGGCCCAGAAACTGGCGAGGTCCTGGGTCACTTGTTCGGGGCGATAATTGGGGCCCAATAAATGGAGCACCACCCGTACGCGACCATCAAGGACGGTGGGGGTATCGGCACAGCCGAATAATTCTTGTACGCGCACCGCCAATATCGGCGGGCGCTGGGGATCGTCGTAGGCCAGGCGAATATGACTGCCGGTGGGGACTTCTAAACGTTCGGGGGCCAGCAATTCAATGCGGCGCACGGCGTCGTAACCCAAGACGCCTTGGACCAAGGCCAAGCGGCCTTTTGCGGCAGCCTCGGCGCGACTGCGGCAGCCATGGCAGAGACCGCGGACAATTCCGCGAAAAAAGGCATCATCGGTGATCGGTAATTCAATGTCTGGAGCTTGTGCGCGCAGCCAGGCGGCACGGGTCAGCAGGCTGGCGCAGCTCTCGTCCTCATTCAGAAAGGCGCGGGCATCGGCGGGATTCGTGGCCAGGGCGTTGGCCAGACACGCCGCGACGCGCTCGGGATCCAGTTGGGCGCCAGCACTGGCGCGTACGCACAAATCATCCCAATACCAACCGATGATCCCATTGACGGTTCCGCGTGCGGCGTCGTACTGCATCAATTCGCGGCGCTCGAGGCCACCCGCACGCACGGCGGCTAAATCCTCTTCGCTCAATTCCGCTGCTTGCCGCGCAATCGTGCGGGTGCGGCCGCGATCACTGAGAACTTGGATGGCGTAACACAGCACCAGCTCACTACGCTTTTGTCCAGGCAAGCAGGCCAAGCACGAGGCGCGGTCTATTTCTACGCTGACTTTACCGACCATGGCGCAACTGTCGGCGGTGACCGCAGTACGCTTCGCGACGCGATCGGGATAAGCCGCTAAAACCAGGCGGACGATAATTGCCACTTCTGCTTGGCCAGGATCATCGTCAGCGCGCACGGCGCGTAGCAGGCGTAAAAGATCGTCGCGCACTCGCGCTGCTTCGCGGGCGGCGATCGGATCGGTGCCTTCGTCGCGCAGACTATTGGCAAAGCGGCGTGATTCGGCGCGTTGCAAACGATCAATACGATCCACGACATCGGCGGGGCCGGAATCCGGGGCGGGATCACCGCGCCGCGGCGGCAGGCGCAGATCGCGCTCGCCGATCAGGGCGGCCAAGGTCGCGCCCAGACGGGGAACGCCAGCATCCAGCGCCGCGAGCAATAATCTGCCCAGGCGTGGATGCACGGGTAGGCCCGCGATGCGATCGCCCAGAGGCGTTCGCGCGGCAAACGGTTCGCGCACCGCACCCAGTCGTGCGAGCAGGGTTTCTCCTGCGGTCAGCCTCGTGGCATCAGGCGCTACGAACCATGGAAAGGTGCGCGGATCATCGCCATGCCAGGCTTTCAACGCGAGCAGGGTGGGAGCCAAATCGACGCGATCAACTTCTGCCTCGCTGTGTGCCGCTAGGCGCGCATCTTCCAAGGGTGACCACAGCCGCCAGCAACGTCCGGGTGCCGTGCGTCCCGCGCGGCCAGCGCGTTGATCGGCGCTGCTGCGGGCGATGCGCTCCAGGGCGAGCTGATCTAACCCAGTGCCGCTGTCGAAGCGCGCAACGCGCGCCAAGCCGCTGTCGATGACCGTGCGCACGCCAGGAATAGTGACCGAGGTCTCGGCAACATTGGTCGCCAGCACCACTTTGCGCCGACCGTCAGGGTCCACGGCCAAGGCGCGATCCTGTTCTTCTGGGGTCAAACTGCCGTGCAGGGGGAGAACACAGATATTCTCTGACCGGGCCAGGGCATCGAGCTCATACGCCGCAGCGCGTATTTCCCCGGTTCCAGGCAGGAAGACCAGGATGTCGCCGCAGTCGGTATCGCGCAGCGCTTCACCCACGGCGTCCAACACTGCCGAGGCTAATTGACGGCCATCCACGGCCCCGCGCAGACGCACCTGGACCGGATACGTCGGCGTAGCCACGCGCACGATCGGCGCTTGGTCCAGAAAGGCAGCAATGGGTTCGGCATCCAGAGTCGCCGACATGACCAGCAGACGCAGATCTTCACGTACCGTGCGGCGCAATTCAGCGCACCACGCCAAGCAGATATCGCTATGCAGACTGCGTTCATGGAATTCATCAAGGATCACCGCCGAAACCCCGTCGAGATACGGGTCTTCTTGCAGACGGCGGGTCAGCGTGCCTTCGGTCATCACCCACAGGCGGGTGTCTTTGCCGCCGACGCGTTCAAAGCGCACCTGATAGCCGATTTCGCCACCCAGCTCCGTGCCCCGTTCCGCGGCGATGCGCCGCGCCAGACTACGCGCCGCAACCCGGCGCGGCTGCAGCAACAGAATCTGTCCCGGCAGATCCAGCAGCGCCGGCGGAATCCGCGTACTCTTGCCCGACCCCGGTGGCGCCACCACCACCGCCGTCCCGCGCAGCGCCAGCGCGGCACGGACATCGTCGAGATGGGCATCAACGGGAAGCGTGAGCACGGGCGCGCATCATTGCCTCGGTCCGGAGGTTTACCATTGCCTCTATCATTGCCCCTGTCCGAAGTCCGAGGTCCTAAGTCTCCTATGCAAAACAATTGCTGCGGAAGGAAAGAATTATTTGTTACATAATCGCTGCCAACGCCTGCGCATAATTTCGGCTACAAGACCTAGGACTTCGGACAGGGGCAATGACAGACTTCGGACCTAGGACTTCGGACAGAGGCAATGACCCCCGATTGACCCGCACCCCTGTGCGTGAAAGTATGCCTCCCCATGCCCGCCCAGACTGATGATCTTCGCATTGAGCAACTGCGCCCTTTGCTGCCGCCCGCCATCCTGATGGAGGAGATTCCGGCGACGACGCGGGTCAGCGAGGTGGTCAGCCAAGCCCGGAACGGCATTGCTGATATTTTGGCGGGGCGTGATGATCGTTTGGTCGTGGTAGTTGGACCGTGTTCGATTCACGATCCGGCGGCGGCGTTGGAATATGCTGAACGCTTGGCGGGCGTCGTACCGGCTTATGCCAACGACCTGCTGCTGGTGATGCGGGTCTATTTCGAAAAACCGCGGACGACGGTCGGCTGGAAGGGGTTGATCAACGATCCTGACCTCAACGGCAGTTTTCAGATTAATAAAGGGCTGCGTTTGGCGCGTGGTCTGCTGCGCGACATCGGCGAGATCGGCCTGCCGGCGGCGACGGAATTTCTGGATCCTATTTCCCCGCAATTTATTGCCGATCTGGTCAGCTGGGGGGCTATTGGCGCGCGTACCACCGAAAGTCAGGTCCATCGCGATCTTGCCTCGGGTTTGTCGATGCCGGTGGGCTTCAAAAATGCCACTGACGGCGGGCTTCAGATCGCGGTCGATGCCTTACGGGCTGCGGCCCATCCGCATCAATTTTTGTCGGTGACCAAACAAGGTTTGGCGGCGATTGTCGGCACCCGTGGCAATCCCGATTGCCACGTGATTTTGCGTGGAGGTGCTTCGGGTCCCAATCATGGCGCGGCGCATGTGGAGCAGGCTTTGGCCCTGTTGCGCGCCGCGGGCCAGCGTGAACGGCTGATGATTGACTGTTCGCACGGCAATTCCGACAAGAACCCAGAAAATCAACCCCGCGTTGCCGCCGATATTGCAGTGCAGATTGCGGCGGGGCAGCAAGCTTTATGCGGCGTGATGATCGAGAGCCATTTGGTCGGCGGCGCGCAAAAATTGACGCCAGGGAAATCGCCAGTGTATGGACAAAGTATTACCGACGCTTGTCTCGCCTATGACGCCACCGTCCCGGTATTGGCGACCCTGGCGGAAGCGGTGCGCACGCGGCGTGCAGCCACAGCATGACCGCCTCCGTGGCGATTCCCCTGTGGATTGGACGCTTGCCTGACGACGTCCCCGGTGCCGCGGATTTGCCCGATGAAGTGCCGCATCTGGTGCCGTATCTGCTGGACGGGCAACAGAATAAAGCTTGCGTGCTGGTGTGTCCCGGTGGCGGGTATTGGACCCGCGCAGCGCACGAAGGTGAACCCGTTGCGCGCTGGCTGAACGACTTGGGAATTGCCGCGGTGGTGGTGCATTATCGCGTGCGCCGTCGTTTTCCCGGTAGTCTGCGCGATGCCGAACGCGCCATGCGCATCGTCCGCCACCGCGCCAATGAGTGGGCCATCGATCCACAGCGCGTGGGGATTCTCGGATTTTCTGCCGGTGGTCATCTTGCCGCCAGTACGTGTACCCTGGCTTGCGACGGCGACCCGCAGGCGACCGATCCCCTCGATCGCCTTTCAGCGCGGCCTAATTTGGGTATTTTCTGTTATCCGGTCATTACTGCGTATGAAGGCTGCCACCGCGGTTCGATCAGCATGTTATTGGGCGAAGAACCGTGGGACGAAAATCGTCGCCGATTAATATCACTTGAACATCAGGTCGATGCGCGCACGCCTCCGTGTTTCCTGTGGCATACCGCAGACGACGCGGGCGTGCCGCTGCGGAATAGTCTGCTCTTCGTCGAAGCCTGCACGCGTCATAATGTCGGGGTTGGCATGCATATCGCCCCGCATGGCAAACATGGCTTAGGTCTCGCTGACGGTAATGGCACATACGAGGCAGAAGCCGGCGCTTGGCGCCAGTCCTGCGCCACCTGGCTGCATCATCGCGGTTTTTGTTGAGGGAACGTCAGGCTGACAACAGATGTTAGCGTGGCACCCAGGCATGGCCATGCCTGCCATACTTCGCGAAGTACGCTTCCAGCACATGTTTGGCCACGCCGGAACAGGCGCGGCCACCGCTGGTCCCGCTGTGAATAAAAATAGCAAAAGCGATGGTCGGGTTATCCGCCGGGGCGTAGCCGATAAGCTGGGCGTGGTCGGGGAAGCGGATCTGATCCGTGTTGCCCCATTCTGAGGTGCCGGTCTTGGCGGCGACACTGATGTCGCGGAAATCGCCGCCGAGTTGTAGATACGTAGCGGTGCCGCCGGCGCCATCGGTGACCGCACGCATGCCGCGGCGGACCTCTTCCAGATATTCTTGGCGCACATGCAGGTCGCGCACGGTCGGACCACCGGGGGGACGGACGATATACGGGGTGACGATATGGCCACCGTTGGCGACCACGGCGGCGATAGTGACGCATTGCAGGGGTGACACCGTCGAAAATTGCCCGATCGCCATGCGCCAACTATCTGAAGCCGTCCAACGTCGACCCAGGGTGGCCGGATGTGGCAGTAGCCCCGCCTTTTGTTGGGGCACATCCAGGGCATTGTTACGGCCGACGCCGAATTGGTAAAAATAATCCGACATCCGTTCCCCGCCTAGACGCTGACCGACGGTCGCGAAATAAACGTTGTCTGATTGTGCGATCGCATCGATAAGATTATAGCTGCCCGCTGGCGCATGGCTGCGCAGAGCCTGGCGGCCATTGATCATGGCCATGTACCCTTTGCTGGCGATGCTTTCTTGTGGTCGCAGCACGCCGACTTCCAGAGCGGCCAGAGCAGTCAGAATTTTCAGCGACGAGCCTGGCGGTTGGGTGGCCTCGGCGGCGAAGTCATGCAGCGGTTCATGGGGATCTTTAAGCAAATCATGCCAACGCTGCGATAATTCATCAGGTCGGTAGCGCGGGGCCGAAGCGATAGCCAGGATCGCACCCGTGTTGCAGTCGATCACCACCATGCCCGCCCGGCCCAAGCCGACGGCGCGGCCTTTATCCATCTTTTCGGTGGCGACATTCAATTGCCCGGCGAGTTCGAACCAGTGATCTAGGGCATATTCAGCGGATTGTTGAATCTCAAGATCAATCTCAGTGGTCAGGTCGTGTCCGGGTTCAGGTAGACGTTCGAGTACCAACTCGACGCCATCGGGCGTGTGGCGCCAGATGCGGCGACCGATATTTCCGCGCAGATGGTCATCATACAATTTTTCCAATCCGGAGCGACCCAGGCGTCCTTCGGGATCAAGGCCGAGTTCCAGGGCCCGGTCGCGGACGAAACGCTGATCGACTTCACCGAGTGCGCCGACCAAATGGCACAGCGTGTCCCCGTTGGGATATTTGCGGCCAGAATCGATCGTCACCCGTAGACCGGGCAGGTCGGGTTCGGTGCCATCATAGCGACGTTCCAGATCGCGCGGGACGCCGGTGCCTAGACCATTCAGGGTTTTCGCGAGGGTATGCGGAATTTCCTCAACAATGGGTAGGGGATCATGATGGCCCTGGCCGGCCCATTCGCGATCGGCAATGCGCCGCATCAGGGCGAGTTGACCTTCCAATTCCAGCACCGACTGGGGCAGTCCCGCCGCGGTCAGGCGCCCAGAGAGACCGGTGGTCAAGCGGTCGAGCAGATCGACATCCAGCGCCAATAATTTATGCCGGTATAATCGTTCGGCGGTCTGGATGCGGGTCCGGGTGCCGTGCTCTTCGACCAGACCGGCGATCCAATCTCCGGGCACGCCAAGGGTCGCAGCGAGCCGGCGACAGGTACGGGTAAACGCGTCGCCCGCGTGACCGGGTCGATCACCCTGCAAAAGAATGATGCGTTCGCGGGCAGGGGGTACGCCGGCGAGCGGGACCTGATAGATCGCAGCCATGGGTGGCAGCAGGGCGGTGACCTCCAGCGCCTGCGCCGACGGTGCAAAATACACGCCCCAGTTTTCGCTGCGCTGATGGGTGGATAGAAATGCGGCTTCGACGCGCTGATGTACCTCGGCCAGGGGCAGACTCAGAAAACGTGCGAGTGCGCTTTCTGCCTGTTCTCGCCGTTCAGCGGTCAAGACGTGCAGGCGCAAGAGGCGCTGACCGGGACCATCGCCCAGGGTTGCCGAGACCACCGGCGAAAAAGCGGACAGCACCGTGTGGCAGCGCGCCGCGCCCATGGCCGAGGTGGCGTCGATGGCGGCGGTGACCAGGGTGAATTCTTCGGGCGTGAACACTTGGCAGGCCTCATGCCAACGCGCCAAGACCTCACGGCGCAAAGCCTCGCGCGGATCAGCCACCATCAGGCCCGAGGTCGCCAATTCAGCAATACCCTCGGCGCTGCCCTGATCCGGCAGCAGGGTCTCGGGCGGCGTCGCAATCAGCGTCAGCTCCGTGTCGCGCACTTCCGCGCCAGTGCGGAAGGCGACCAGCGGATCAGCGAGCCATTCGTTCAAGACCACTTTGCGCAGATCTTCGTGAGTACGGCTCAGGCGGATGGCGAGATCGGCGAGAAAGCCGTCGAAGCCGGACTCGTCCAATTGGAAATACGGCAACTGCCGCCGGACCCGCCACGGCAATTCCAGATCCGCAAAGACCACCGCAGCGCGATAAATCGCCCGGTTGTCCACGATCGCGTTGCCATGCCGATCCAGCAGGCTGCCCCGTTTCGCCGGCAGCAATTCTACCCGTTCGCGGGAATCCAGCACCGCCGCTGCGTGTTCATCGCCCTGGACGACTTGCAGCATGAACAATCGTCCGATCAGCACCAGGCTGACCGCTGCATACAACATCGCCAAGGTGAAGACCCGTTCGGGCATGGTTTCTACTGTAGAACCAGCTTATGCAGAGGAAGGTCGATGTTCATCGTTCATCGTTCATCGTTCATCGTTCATTGCCACTTGGTCCTGCGTCCTGCGTCCTGCGTCCTGCGTCCTGCGTCTTCGCAGGTCCGAGGTCCGAGGTCCGAGGTTCGAAGTTCGAAGTTCGAAGTCCTATGTCCTATGTCCTCGCAATTGCGTGCAGTGTCTATTCTTGGCCACCGTCACATCACCAGGACGCCATCGTCCGCGTCAGGCGTAGCGCAGCCCTCCGTACCGCCGACTTCAGTCGGCATGGGGGATCTGGGTGGTCCGGTATGGCCGTGCATACATTTCCCGACTTTGTTTTCCCCCTGTGTTTCTACACTTTTTTCACACCTGTGCTATTCACCGCTGTCCGCCATCCCCTTTTCGAGCCGACTAAAGTCAGCGGTACGGAGATCGGGTTTATCGCTGAGGCCTGCGCTTGTTGCTGGGTGAGGTGCGGGATGTGGGCTGCCCCATTTCCCCGTGCATCACCAGGGTGCTGCCGTCCACGTCAGAGGTAGCGCAGCCCTCCGTACCGCCGACTTCAGTCGGCATGGGGGATCTGGGTGGTCGGATAAAGCTGGTTATATATGCCACGTCGAATGTAATCTGGTCAGCACAATAAAAACTACCCCAACAGCATAACGGCATTGCCCTTCGGGACATAGTCGACAGCTTGTAACATGCGAGGCTCGCAGATGATTGAGAAAGTAGAAGAACCTAAGCGCATCTAGAGGATCAAAATGTTGCTAACCAAATGCCGCCAATGTGGTACGTTTCTAAGTTCGATAGAAAAAAAGTGCCCGAAATGTAATTGCGAGCAATCTTTGGTGAAAAAAGGAGGGCCGGTCGCTACCTGGCAAGTCGTCGTGATTGCCTTGGGCGGCTTAGCCTTTTTAGGAGCAATTGCTGGAGGAACCACGACCGACGGACAAAGATACAGTGCAACGGAAAGTTACGACATTCCATCAAGCTATCAGAGCGCAGACAGGCAGAGAATCGCGCCAGCTAGTTCATTCTACGGAAACGATCGCCAAGAATCCGAGGTGCAGACAGATTTCAGTTCCATTTTAATTTCCGTGGCCAGGAAATATGATTTACGCATCACTTCTGATGAGGCCAGGGATGTGAAAGAATACGCTGCCCAAGCGACTAAGCAGTTCCATTTACGGGATCAAGATATTTTAGCCGGCTACTTAGCCTTGCGGATTAGCCCTAAGGATCCTCATTCGCACATGGACGCAATTTTGAACCTGGACGCTGTTTTCCGCGGAATCACTAATCCGCATTAAATAGACGTTTGTTTTAGCGCGATTGCTCAAACCCGTAAAAAAGGAGACTTCCGTCAGCTGGCGGCTTCGCCTTTGCGGTGTTTATACGCGGCGCCGAGGAGGCCCTTGAACAGCGGGTGCGGTTCGACCGGGCTGGATTGGAATTCGGGGTGGGCTTGGGTGGCGACGAACCAGGGGTGGTCTTTGAGTTCGATGATTTCGACCAGGGATTCCTCGGGCTTGTCCGCATCGGGAATATAGAGGCCGGTGAAATGCATGCCGGCGGCTTCAAATTGAGCACGGTAGGCATTGTTGAATTCGTAGCGGTGGCGATGACGTTCCTGGACCACTTCGAGGCCGCCATAGACCTTGGACGTGCGTGACGATTTGCGGGTCAACGTGCATGGATAGGAACCCAGGCGCATGGTGCCGCCGAGTTTACCCTGGGCGACGATGTCCTTTTGCTGTTCCATGACGTTGATGATCGGATGCGGTGTTTTCTCATCCATTTCGGTGGAATTGGCGCGCTCAAGATGCAGCGCCCCGCGCGCGAATTCGACGCACGCGGCCTGCATGCCTAAGCATAGGCCCAGATAAGGCAGATTGTTTTCGCGGGCCCAGCGGATGGCGCGCAGTTTGCCTTCCCAGCCGCGCTTGCCGAAACCGCCGGGGACGACGATGGCATCCAGACCCTTGAGATGGTCCTGCCAATCCTCCTTTTCCAAAATATCGCTTTCCAGGCGGACAATGTCTGCTTTGAGCAGATGGGCGTAGGCGGCGTGGTCGATGGCTTCGGTGACCGATTTATAGGCGTCTTGATGGTCGATATATTTACCGACCAGACCGATGGTGACGTGATCCTTGGGATTTTTGATGTGGCGCACCATCAGGTCCCAGGCACGCATGTCGCATTCGCGCTCTTCCAGCCCCAGGCGGCGGCTGATCTGGGTGTGTAGATCCTGTTTGAGCAGGATCTGCGGCACTTCGTAGATCGACGTGGCGACATCGCACAATTCGATCACCGATTTGAACGGCACGTTGCAGAACAGCGCCAGTTTTTCGCGCACATCTTTGGCTAAGGGGCGTTCGCTACGGCAGATCAACACGTCGGGAATAATCCCGATTTCGCGCAGTTTCTGCACGGAATGCTGGGCGGGCTTGGTCTTGATCTCGCCGGCGGCCTTGATGTAGGGAATATAGGCGAGATGGACGAAACAAACATTTTCGCGGCCGGCTTCGTTGGCGTATTGGCGTACGGCTTCCATGAAGGGCAGACCTTCGATGTCGCCGACGGTGCCGCCAATTTCGTGGAGGACGACATCGACATCGTCGCTTTCGATGGCGCGGATGGCGTCCTTGATTTCGTTGGTGATGTGCGGGACTACTTGCACGGTGCCGCCGTTATATTTTCCGGCGCGCTCTTTCTGGATCACCGACAGATAAATACGGCCCGAAGTGTATGTCGCATGGCGCGAGGTGGGCTGGTTCAAAAAGCGTTCGTAATGGCCGAGATCCAGATCGGTTTCGGCGCCATCGACGGTGACGAATACTTCGCCGTGTTGAAACGGATTCATCGTGCCCGGATCGACATTCAGGTACGGATCGAGTTTCTGCACCCGCACGCGATAACCCATGTTTTTCAACAGCCGGCCGATGGATGCACTGGTGATGCCCTTGCCCAGCGAACTGACCACCCCGCCAGTGACGAAGACGTGGCGCGTGGGGCCGTTGCGTTTGGGCGGATTCGTCGAAGGGGTCATGGCGTGCTCAGGCGGGTGCGTTGGGTCAAAAAGGCGTCGTAGTCAGCGCGGGTGTCAATGCCGATGGCGGCGTGGTCGACGCTGGCACAGGCGATGCCGATGCCAGCGGCCAGCGCGCGTAGCTGTTCGAGTTTTTCACGCGCTTCCAGCGGCGCCGGCGGCAACGCGGCGAAATCGAGCAGCACCTGGCGGCGATAGGCATAAATGCCGAGATGGCGGTGACAATGGATGGCGGCACGACCGGCATCGCGGTCGTACACCGCAGGCAGACGGGTGAACCACAGGGCGCGGCCCTCGTCTGCGTTTTCACCGTCGGCAAGAATAACTTTGACCTGATTCGGATTAGCCTGAGTCGCGGCATCGCCGGGCACGCACAACGTCGCCATGCCCGCCCACGGATGTCGTCGCAACAATTCCGCAACCAGACGAATATGCGCAGCTTCCATTTCTGGTTCGTCGCCCTGGACGTTGACAATAATTTCAGCGTTCAAGGTTGCAGCGATCTCAGCAATACGATCGGTGCCAGAGGCATGCGTCGGCAAGGTCATTTCCGCGCGCAGGCCTTGCGCGCGAACCACGGCAATTAATTCCGCATCATCAGCGCAGACTACCACCGAAGCATCACCAAAGGCCAACGCCGCGCGCTTGGCGGCGGTAACGATGAGAGCCTCGCCATGCTCAGCGAGAAGGAGCTTCTCGGGGAGCCTGGTCGAAGCACGGCGCGCGGGGATGAGCACCGCGACGTCAGATCCGATGCCGGGGGGGTGCAAGGCGGAGACGGTAGGGGGGGTGAAGCCCAGTCAACGGCAGGGTCGCCGGTCACCAGCGCAGCACCGTTTTGGAACAGACGGCCCTTGCATCCGCGACCGCCACCGGTGGGGTATCGGGCCCATGGCCCGCAAGCAGTCCCCGTTCCGCCATCTGGGCCCATCTCTTGCTCCACGTGGGGGTGATTTGGAGCCGCGCGGCGGTGGTTTCGACGCACCTGAAGGCGCCGGACCCGTGGCTTCGCCCCCCGCCACCCCACCCGCCGAGCGCCCACTGTCGGTCAGCGCCCTGTCCGCCCGCATCACCGGCGCCATGCAGACCGTGGGCCCAGTCGTGGTCCAGGGCGAGCTGTCGCAAGCGAAAGTACACGGATCCGGCCATTTTTACGCCACGTTAAAGGACGACCAGGCCCTGATTAGCGTGGTCATGTGGCGTTCGACGGTGGCCCGTCAGGGCCGCCTGCCTAGCGAAGGCGATCAGGTGGTGGTGCGCGGAGACGTCACCACGTATCCGCCGCGCGGACAATACCAGCTCACCGCGCGCAGCATCACGGCTGTGGGCTTGGGCGATCTCGCCGCACGCTTCGACGCCCTGAAAAAACGCCTGCTCGATGAAGGTCTTTTCGCCGAAGAGGGCAAACGCGAATTGCCGTTCTTACCTCGCGCCATTGGCATCGCCACCGCCGCCGGATCGGCTGCCTTGGCGGATATGCTGCACTCGATCAGTGCGCGCTTTCCCGGCATGCCGGTGATCCATGTGCATTGCGCTGTGCAAGGGCCCGAGGCCGCGTCCAGCATCGCTGCGGCCCTGCAGAAATTGGCGCAGCACGCCGAGGTCGACGTGATTATTTGCGGTCGTGGCGGCGGTAGCTTGGAGGACCTGTGGGCGTTTAACGAAGAAGCCGTGGTCCGCGCCATCGCCGAAAGTCCGGTCCCTGTCATCAGCGCCGTCGGTCACGAAACCGATACCACCTTGGCCGATTTGGTCGCCGACGTGCGTGCGAAAACGCCCACCGCCGCCGGAGAATTGGTGGTGCCAGAGCGCGCGGAACTCGAAGAACGCTTGGACGAAGGCCGCGAAGCGCTGGACGCCGCCATCGATGATCTACTCGCGACCGCCGCCCTGCGCCTGCGCAATCTTGCCGCCCATCGCGCTCTGACCGGACCGCAATACCAAATTGAATTGCGTCGCCAGCGTTTGGATGACTGGGCCAGTCGCCTAGACGACGGTATCGACGGTCAGGTCGATGATCTGCGTCGACGTCTGGAAGGCGCGCAGGCCTCGCTACGTGCGCTGCGCCCCGAGCGCCAATTGCGCATGGCGCAGACGCGCTTGGCAACTGCCAGCCAATTATTGACTCGCGCTGTGCAGAATCGCCACGACCACGCGGCCGAACGTCTGGCCGCCCTGGCGGGGCGTTTGCATGCGCTATCCCCGCTCGCCGTGATCGCTCGCGGCTATGCCGTGCTGCGCAATCCCGCAGGAACGGTGGTGCGCCAGCTCGCCGATGCGCCTATCGGCAGCACCATCGCCGCCCGCGTTGCGGATGGTTGGATCGAAGCCACCGTCGACACCCAGCGCCGCCAAGGGCTGCGCGAACCCACTGACATCTACGAGGTCTGAATCCATGTCGTCGCCCATCCGCAATCAACGTGCCCCCATGCAATACCGTCGTTTCGGACGCACGGATCAGCACCTCAGCGTGATCACCTTGGGCGGCATGCGTTATGTGCACGGCTGGGAACAACCGCGCGATCAGGTCCCCGCCGACATGATCGAACAATGTGCGAACGTAACCCGCCTCGCCTTGGATAGCGGTATCAATCACATCGAAACCGCGCACGGTTACGGCAAGAGCGAAAATTGCTACGGTATTGTCCTCAACGAAGTGCTGAAAGTGCCCCGCTCCAGCTACCATCTGATGACCAAGGGTGGCCCGCAGACTGGGGATGAGGTGAAAAAGCTGGTCGACGAACAACTGCAATCCCTGAAGACGGATCATCTTGATCTGTATGCCTGGCACGGCATCAATACCAGTGAGATTCAACGTAACGTCTGCGCCAAGGGCGGACCCGCCGAAGCCCTGCTTGATCTCAAGCGCCAAGGCGTGATCGGCGCAGTCGGTTTTTCCACCCATGGCCCGGTCGAGGTCATTGTCGACGCCCTAGCCACCGATCTGTTCGACTTCGTCAATCTGCATTATTATTATTTTTTCCAGCGCAACTATGCCGCGGTGCAGTACGCCGCCGCCAAGGACATCGGCGTCTTCATCATTTCCCCCAACGACAAGGGCGGACAATTATTCAACCCGCCGCCGCTTTTGCGCGAATTGGTCGCCCCGGCGTCGCCGATCCAATGGAATGCGCGCTTCTGCCTGCGCTCAGCTGCCGTGCAGACCTTGTCCTTTGGTTTTACCGAACCCGCACATATCAACGAGATGCGCGGCATCTTCCCGGTCAGCATGCCCATGTCCGCCCACGACCAGCAGGTCCAGGCAACGCTGGACGCCCGCGTCACCCGCGATCCGGTTTCCGCCTGGGAAGGCTATGAAATGGCGGGCGATCCCTCAGGCATCAATATTCCCGAGGTACTCCGTTTCCGCCGCATGTGGAAATCCTACGATATGTTCGATTTCGGTCGCTATCGCTACAACATGTTCGAGTCCAAGGGTCACTGGTTTCCTGGCGGTTTTGCTGACGAAGCCGCTTTGGCCAAGGTAAATAGCAGTCGTGCTCCCGAAGGGATCGACGTGGTGGCTTTGCTGCGCGAAGCCCACCTGACGTTTTTTAAACCAAAGGCCTAACCTTGGCTGTTGTTATGGTTTAAAGCGAGCGCATTTTCATACAAGCGTTTCCGCAAAAATGACGTTAAAACGCCCGCGCGATCGGCATCCGTCGCCCAATCCCAAATGCCTTACGCGTCACCCGCAGCGCAGGCGCCGATTGTCTCCGCTTGAATTCATTTATTTCCACCAACCGCGCCAAGCGCTGCACTAACTCAGGGTCTTCGCCCCGGGCGATCAATTCTGCCGGTCCGCATTCATCTTCGATGTACAGCTTCAGGATACGGTCAAGAATTGTATAATCCGGCAAGCTATCCTGATCAGTCTGGTCGGGACGCAACTCGGCGCTGGGTGGTTTGCTGAGCGAGCTTTCAGGAATACGGGCATAGCCGGCCGAACGGTTGATCCAACGCGCTAATTCCCACACCTCGGTCTTGTAGATATCGCCGATCGGCGCCAAGCCGCCATTCATATCGCCATAGATCGTGCAATACCCGGTAGCGAGTTCGCTTTTATTGCCGGTGGTCAAAGCCATGGCGCGCCGTTTATTGGCTACCGCCATGATCAAGGTGCCACGCAAACGCGATTGAATATTTTCTTCGGCCAAACCGGATTCGGTGCCGGCAAAGACCTCGTCCAGGGCGCGCAAAGCCACCGCATTGAGATCGGTGATGGGGATGGTGATCGCCTCGATCTGCAAGGCGGCGGCCAATTGTTGGGCGTCAGTGACGCTGCCCGGGCTGCTATACGGCCCCGGCATCAATATACCGATGACGTTGTGGTGCCCCAGCGCATCGCAGGCCATGGTTGCGACCACGGCCGAATCAATACCGCCAGACAAACCCAGCACGACCCGCTTCTGCTTGGTTTTCCGGCAATAATCGCCCAGCCCCAAGATCAAGCCGCGGTAGAGATCTTCCCAGCGCTCGGGTTCTGGCGCGGGCACCGTCGCCTGATTGAGATCTGCGATAGTCAATTCTTCGCGCCAGCGCGGCGCGTCGGCGTAATACGTACCGTCGGGCCCGACCACACACGAGGCCCCGTCGAACAATAGTTCATCCTGGCCACCGACCTGATTGCAATACACCACTGGCACTCCGGCTCGCTTCGCCACGGTTTCAACCAGACGCCGGCGCAGTCCCGGTTTTTCCGTGTGATAGGGAGAGGCACTGACATTGACAATCAGATCGCACTTCCCGGTCAGATCGCCAACCGGATCGGCGCCATAACGCACGCCGCTGAAATCCTCGGTCCAGATGTCTTCGCACACGGTCAGGCCGATGCGTTTGCCCGCAATCTCTACGATAACGGCACGATCACCGGGCCGGAAATAGCGAATTTCATCAAAGACATCATAGGTCGGTAATAACCGCTTGTGATAACTGCCGATGATCCGCCCACCATCAATGGCCACCACCGCATTGGCTACATTCGGCCCCAAACCCGGCTCCAAAGGCTCGGCGCAGCCAAGAATGGTCGGCAGCGCCAAGTGCCGCGCCAAATCCTGCACCGCCTGCCACTGCTGATCCACGAACCAGCGCCGGGTGATCAGATCTCGCGGCGGATACCCGCCCAACGCGATCAATTCCGGCGCCACCAGCAGATCAGCTCCCAAAGCTTTGGCCCGCGCCGCCGCATCCACCAAGGCCTGATGCGTGCCCGCCAGGTCGCCGATGGTGGGATCCAACTGAGCCAGAGCGATGCGCATGGCGGCAAGTGTGGACTGCTCCCGCAGCGACGAAAGGTGCGAGCCGCGCAGGCTAGCAAGGATGGCACGGCGAGATCATCCACCGGCTGCCACGGAACGTATACACCTTACCATGACTGAATCCACTATCCTGATCACCGGAGCCACGGGTGGAATCGGGCGCGCTCTCGTTGCCCGCTGTGCTGCCCCCAGCACCGGCGATGGCGGCGGCTCCGAGAGCGTCACCTTGCTCCTGGTTGCGCGCCAAACTCCAGCGCTCACGGCGTTGGCCGAGCAAATTCCCGGTGCGCAAAGCCTTGCGGCTGATCTCACCACGGAAGATGGAGCGACCGCCCTCGCCGAGACCCTGGCGACCCTGCCCCCGCTGCACGCCTTTGCGCATTGCGTCGGCAGTCTGAGTCTGAAACCGCTGCATCGCCTGACCTTGGCGGAGTGGCGCGAACAACTCGCCAGTCACCTCGACAGTGCATTTCTGGTTCTGCGCACCGTGGTGGCGTCACTGCTGGAACGTGGCGGCAGCGTGGCTGGGGTCCTGTGTTCCTCGGTTGCCGCCCAGGTCGGCCTGCCCAATCACGAAGCGGTTGCGGCAGGCAAGGCCGGCGTCGAAGGATTGCTGCGCGCGGCGGCGGCGTCGTATGCTGATCGCGGCCTGCGCCTCAATGCGATTGCTCCGTCCTTGACCGAGACCCCGATGACCGCGGGATTTTTGCGCTCGCCCGCCGCCCGCGAGGCTTTGGCCGCGCAGCATCCGCTGGGCCGCATCGGCACCCCCGACGACCAAGCCGCGGCGATCCAGTGGCTGATGTCCACGGATTCCGCTTGGATTACCGGCCAGGTCCTCAGCGTTGATGGCGGTTTAGGTTTATTGCGGCCACGCCGGTGAGCAGCCCCCCGGTGGTGATTATCGGCGCCGGTGCCGCGGGGTTGGCCTGCGCTCGCGTTTTGCACGCCGCCGGCCGTGAATTACAGATTATTGAACGCGAATTCACGCCCGGGGGCCGCATCGCTACAGCCACCATTGGCGAATTTCGCTGCGACCGCGGCTTCCAGGTCCTGGTTGACAGTTATCCGGAGGCGCAGCGCTGTCTGGATTATGCGCAGCTGCGCCTCGGCCGTTTTGAGCCCGGCGCGATCGTCCGCTATCGCGGCACCTGCTATCGCATCAGCGACCCGCTGCGCCGTCCCTTGCAGGCCCTGACCACGCTGCGCGCACCGTTTGTGCGCCTAGCCCAGGTTCCGGCCTTGCATCGCTTATTGCATGCTTCCGGCGTGCCGCAACGCAATCTCGACGAGCATCTGCAGGCGATCGGCATCAGCACCGAATTACGGAATGCTTTTTTGGTGCCATGGCTCGCGGGAATATTTCTCGACTCCAAACTCGGTGTGCGTTCGGATATCGCTGCCCGCCTGATGCGCCTCTTCTCCACCGGCTCGGCGGCGCTGCCCGCAGGGGGCATGCACGCGATTATTGCTCAGCTCGCAGCGCCATTGCCGACCCAGGCGTTTCACTATGGCCACGACGTATCTCACCTCCAGGCAGGCCGAGTGACCCTGGCCAACGGCGAACATATTCCCGCCAGCACCATTGTCGTCGCCGTTGATCCGCCCGCAGCAGCGCGATTATTGCCCGGCTTTACCACCCCGCCGGGGGTGGCCGTCACCACGGTGCACCTCAGTCTTTCCGGCGAGCTCCCCTGGGACGGGCGCTATTTGTTGCTTGATGGCGATGACGAAGGTGTCGCCGTGGCCTATGCCGCACCCAGCGCCGTCGCCGCTGGCTACGCCCCGCCCGGGCACCACTTAGTCAGCGCCACCATTCTCGACAGCAACGCCAGCAAAAATCCCGACCAAGCCGGGCCTCGGGTTGTCGCCCAATTGCAACGCTGGTTCGGCCCCCAGCACGCCTGGCAGATTCTACGCTGCGACCACATCCGCTATGCCAAACCCCGACAATATCCGCACGACGCCGTCGTCACCGGCCCGCAGTGGTCCCGCGGCATCTACCTGTGCGGCGACCACACCGGCGAAGCATCGTTGGACGGGGCCCTGCGCTCTGGCCGCAAAGCGGCAGAGGCAATGGTGCGGGCGGGGGAATAGGGGCGCCTCAGGCGCGATCATCAAATGGGTTTGTGGGATTGATGGCGTGATGATGAGATCGCGGGTGAGATCGTTTGGCTTTGGCACTGGACGTCAGAAATCGCAGGATATTGGAAAAACGGAGGTCGTGACGAATGAGGGTGGCCAGGACCAAAACCGCCGACGGTGAGAAGCTATCATCGCCTGAGTTATATATTGTAGTTCACGCGGACGAGAATGGCGATGGCGTTCTGGTGGAATAGCGGCCACGTCCTTGGGTACCGTGATGTCAGGAGTACATTAAAACAATAACAGCAGCATTTATTGTATGTTCAGCGTCGTTGATCGCCGTATTCGGAATAAGCACGCCGTGGTCAGGAAAAAAGAGTATTATAAGGCATAAAATATCCCGAGACGAATAATGGACTCATCCGTTCAAGCGGCCCCCGACCTCAGCGACGTGAACGACCGCGATACGTCAGGAAGGAAATAACGGCGAGGATGATGCCAATGATGGCAAGAATCTTGGCGATGTAGGCGGTGTCATTGGCGAGACCGCCAAACCCGAAAAGACCCGCAACGATGGCGACGATGAAGAAGATGATGGCCCAATAGAGCATGAGATTCCGTTCGTAGAGTGAGGAAGACAGGCGAAAAAAGTGAAGAAAGAAAAGGCGCAGTGATCAAAGGCGACGGTTGCGATAGCAAGCGAACACACCCACCACGAGCAGGACGCAGCCGCCCACGATCAGGAGCATGGTGCGATCGGTGAAGTTACCGGTGAAGAGACGTGAGAAAGCATTCTGAATCGAGTCGGTGGAGCCAAGCCCCATGATGAGCAGCACCAGGCCGATTAAGATCAGGACGATTGCGACAGTCATTTTCATGAGGCGTTTTCCAAGGGCTATAAAGTATAACGGATCCCACGCGCGGCACCAGGGCCACGCGTGGGGAAACTGCCGTTAATCAGCGACGCTGACGGATCGGACTTCCAGCCAGGGTGAGGCCGAACACGAGCGCCAGGGCCAAGCCGGTGGCGCCACCAGCTCCACAACCGCTACTACTGCTGCTGCTGCCACTCGAGGTCGGACCGGGCGGCAGCGGATTGCCACCACCAATGCCAGGGCCGGCGCCATCGATGGTGATGGCTACGGTACCAGACCCAGTGCCCGAGGCGTTGCTCGCCGTGAGCAGAACATTCTTGTTTTCGGCGATGGTCGGTGTGCCGCTGATCTCACCCGTCGCGGTGTTGATCGCCAGCCCAGTGGGCAGATTGCTCGCGGTATAGCTGGTCGCCGCAGGCGAGGTGGTGATTTGATAGCTGAAGACCGCATTGACGGTCCCCGTCGCGGTCGTCGCGCTGGTGATCGCCGGACTGGCGATCGTGGGCGCATCAAGCGCCGTCAGCACGACATCGTTGGCATTGGCGCCACCGACATAGCTGATAGTGAACGCGACCGGTGTGGCTCCCGACGAGATCAGTTCAGCGCCCTCGGGCAACAACGCGAAGGTACCAAAGACAGCATCGACACCGTCATTGTCGATGATCAGAATTTCCGTGCCCGCGGTCGGGGGTGCAACATCAGTGTTCACGGTCAAGGTGGCACCGCCGAGTTCGACAGAACCCACCACGGTGAGCGTCGAATGGCCGGCGGTCGAACCGCTGAAAACATCCATGCGACTCGAGCTTGATAAACTGAGGCTTTTGCTGAACGCCTGGTTCTCAACGTCGGGTTCGTTGCCGATCGCCAGATTGCTGGTGCCGGTCATGGTGATCGAACCGACGGAGGCGAGCTGCGCCACCTTCAGGGTTCCTGCCGTCGCCGTGATGTTCGAGGAGGTCTGAGTACCGAGCACCGTCAGGCTGCTGCCATTGAGCACGGTGGTGCCCAGAAAGTCAGCGCTGGTTCCGGAGAGCTTCTGCACATAGCTACCATGCTTACGCAGGCTGCTGCTGGCGTTGCCAAACAGGATGCCCGAGTAGGTCGAGTTGAGCGGCGCGTAGAAGCAGCCGAGCTTTCTCGTGCCCAGGTTTACTGCGCCGATCCCTGCGAGGGCGCCGATAGTCTCGTTATCGACGCCGCTATCGAGGCCACTGGCCATAGACATATCCAGCGCGCCATCAACCGTCACCAGGGATGCATAATATATCTGCGATGATCCGGCAACGACGACAACCTTGCCGGTCGCGGTAATAGTGAGGTCGCTCGGGATCGACTCGGCCGTGCGGGCCAAACGCAGGAATCCCGTACCGGTGGTCTGCACCCGGGTTAGGCCGGTGTACGTGTTCGCTTGCGCGCCCGTGAATTCGATGATGCCGGGACCACCAAAGGTGATCGCGCCAGTTCCGCTGACGATTTTAGTCAGGGACAAGGTGGCGGTTCCGGTTTGCTGAATGATAGTGATCAGATCAGCGCCAGGCATGACCAGAGGAACCGCAAGGGTTGCCGTGGCAGATGCGTTAATAGTCGGGGTAGTGATCGCGTAGGTGCTCGTGATCGTATATTCATCGACGATCGTGATGCTGTTGAAAGCATACGCACCGATGTTATTGACATTGTTGCGTCGGGGGGCCGAGGCCGGGAAAACAACTTCGGCATCGGCAGGGGGAATGGCGCCAGCGACCCAGTTTTCGATGGTGCTCCAGTTATTATCACTGCCGAGTCCAGACCACGTCGCGGTCGCTGCCGCAGCAGGCGCCACCGTCAGGGCCGACAGGCAGATGATGGCAAGAAACAGGCGCTTTAAACGCCGTGTTGGCTGCAAAGAGGTGTGGGGAGAGGAAGAAAACAGTGCGATCATGTGGGACTCCAGAAAATAAATCTATTCAGCAGTATCATAATAGGTGAATAAATATTAAAATCCCATCGGGGCGCCAAGATGGTCCTGCATCGCGCAGTATTTTAGGGCATTGTGCAAGGAGGTCCTGCATAGCGCAGGAAGAAATCCTTGCTGGGCGGGGTGAATTTCTGGGAAGTATGGGTGGCTATCAGACATCACGGCCTGTCCCACCGCCACAGAGGTGCAGCCACTGCTGTCTCGGTGGCCCTCTGTGCTCTCAGCGCGGAATACTGGACACGGAATACTGGACAGGTGGACACGGAATACTGGACAGGCACCGCACCCGTACTCGGAATACTGGACAGGCACCTCAAAGCGGAATACTTGAGCGGAATACTGGACAGGCACCGCATTTCAAAGTGCGTTATATGCATAGATACGAACAGCAGTGGACAGGCACTTTTTCCGTATGACGGTGTTCATGACAGCAAAGCAGGGCTTCACCCTTGCGGGTGAAGGGACTACAACGGTTGCGAAGTTCGGCGAGACGGCTACGAGGAAGCCATGAACATCATCCTCATGCTGTTTCTTGTGATCTTCGCAGTGATCTGCGCGCCACGGGCACATAGCGCTGATGCCGCCACTGCCGAGCTGCTCACGGAGAAGAAGCATCCTCAGGTGCGCAAGTCCGCAGAGGAAATCGGCCGTCAGCTGGGCGACCAGGACGAGGCTGTCCGAAGAGATACCCAGAAGCGATTTCTGGCCCTTCAGACGACGGTGTCCGATTATCCCAATTCTGGACCGGCCGAGGATCGGCTGCTCGAAGCGGTAACCAACATCGGTCTCCGAGCTCCCGTCCAGAAGGACGAGCGACACCTCGCTAGTCTACGCTTCCAGGTGGACCTCCTGGTCGAGCTGCTTTCCGGCAACGGCTACACACTGTCGCTTCCGCCCGCTGAGAAGGCGAAGGCGTTTCAGGGCCGGATCAAGGCTGCTGCTCCCGTCGCCAAACTGATCAACGAGCTGACGATCCCTGACTACAAGCCACAGCGGGTTGGTGACTACAGTGGCGTCATCGACGCAACTGGAGAGTCGCATGACATGCTGAAGAAGCGCGCCGACGAAAGCGCGCAGGCGGACCGCCAAAACAACCAGCAAAGCGCGCTGAAATCCATGGGGAAGCTGCTCTTCATTACCATCGAAGACCGGCTCCCGCTCGCTTGGCAGGGAACAGGCGAGCTCGGACGACGTGAAGCGGCGCGCGTGCTGGACGAGATGGGTCTCGCGCCTGAGCGCCGCGATGCGATGCTCACAAAGGTCGACTTTGGCCGGTGACCAGGGCGTACCGGTCAATAACTCATCTCCAGTGATCGCAGCAACCGGACACCGATGCCCCGGGTTCGTCTGCGCTGATGAGGTGTTTGCGGACGAAGGGCATGACCGCAGGAACAATCCTGGGCATGCACTCTTTTCTCGAGAATAGATCGAGGAATCCTGTGCATGTGCCCGATTGGGACCCCGACCATTTTCAGCTGCCAATATAGAGGAGCCTGCATGACCGTCAGCGTCCGAGCCACCGAAGAAGCCATCATTCGCCTGCTGCGCGCGGGCCATCCGCTCCCTGGTGACGTGGTCGACCGTGAAACCGAAACCCGTCTGCCGGTATTCCAGAGCGTCGAAGCCGTCCCGGTCAAACTTTACGGCATCGAAGGCACCGCCCGCATCGTCCTCGCCCGTGGCCGCAAAGACGTCTGGTTCGTCGACATCAAGCGCCGCACGAGCAAGATCTCGCCCAAAGACGGCGAAGCCTTCATCGACCTGCGCGACAAACTCCAACAACGCTACCCCGGCCAAAAAGTCACCGGCTGGCTCGTCACCACCGCCGACGTCGACAATAAAGCCAAGAGCTTTATTGCTGAAATGGGCTGCTTCGCCACGTCGGGTGCGGCTAAGCGCTGATTGAATCAGAGGTTAGCTGTTCAATGAAGGAACCCGGTGCCGGTGGCGCCGGGTTTTTTCGTGGGCAGGGGCAGGAGCCAGGGAAAGGTAGATGGGCGTCGTTGACATAGTATGTGGCGGGGAGCAGGATTGCGGCATAGGAGTGGGGACATGCGAATAGGGATTAGGCGGAATGGTTTGCCAACAGTGGTTAGACAGCCGTCTGCCGAATAAGATTGTTAGCCCGAACAATGTCGCGTCTCACTGTAATTGTGGTTGCAGCATTTATTGCCGTTTTGGCTGCTGCGATTTCCATCCCGGTACGGGTAGATTCGGCGTATATTGATGTCCATACTGGATCCAGATATGGTGAGACTATGTGGATTGGATCGATCAAATCGAATCAATGGTCAATGACGTCCGATCTGGAATCGCGTCTGTTGAAGATGGGTGTTAAGCCAATAAGTAGATGGATATCGTATCAGGGAACGGGACGATCAATATTTGGATCTGTTCGATACCGGGGACATGGACGGCCCGGCCCAATTCTGCAAGTGAACACAGACCAGTGGGCGGAATTTTTGTTGGATAAGACAGATGACTTTGTGGTTTCAGTATACGAAACACTTCGCAATGGTGATCGCCGTGAAGTTGCGGAAGTTGCCGAACAGGTATATGGTTTATCTGACATGGGGCCAACCAGTCACTAAGTGGGAGCGCCAGTCGCACCCTTTCCAGTTTGCCGCTGCGCTCGGCTCCTTTCCAATTGCCCACGGTGTATATACGTTAACCCCGGCTCATCGGAAAGCGGAATACTGCGGAATACTGGACAGGAATACTGGACAGGCACCGAAAGCGGAATACTGGACAGGCATGGAATACTGGACAGGCACCGCATGTCAAAGTGCGCCCCCGCGTCCTTCGACGCACCTTGTTGCGTCGCCATAATCATGAAATGCATGCTCATTGAGCCGAATCCAATGATCTGCGGCCATTGGCGGCTTTCTCAGCCCACCGGAATTCCTATTTAGCCTGCGTGGCCGCCGCCGCCTCACGGCTGACGAGGCGTGGACATGCACACGAGCGTTCTGTCTCTTTGATTCATCTGCAACGATCTGCGACTGAAGCGCACCACATCACATGCAGTCAGTCCGGAATCGTTGCAGATGAGTCAACAAAACCAATCGAGCGGGTGCCTGTCCACTGCCGTCTTGTGCAATGTTTAACGGGTACTCGTCCAATGCGCCAGACTCTATCAGCTTTGACGAAGAATTCTTTATTGAAGATTGGCCAGATAAGATGCCGGATGACGTCTGCTCCGCCTACATCGGAATCCAGGGGGCCGACTTCAGTGAAGCCGTTACGGTAACAGTTACGCGCGAACAGGGAAATATGTTCATACGGGATATCGAATGGGGTCGGCCGTAACATCTTCATACGCGGCTCCGCTAACAAGTCGCTGACCGCGGAGGCCATGATATGCTTGTTCCAGCAGACGCACAGCTTCCAATGGCCCACGACGATGTTCGCGCGAACCACCCAAGATCGGCTATGGCCCCGGGTACCTTGATGTTAGGTGTGAATAAACCTCCTTATGATCCTGCTAGAATTACTTAATTTCATTTCATTTCTAGAATTTCTTGCCGTAGGCGCGCATATGTGGCGTTATATTTTTTTTGAAAGGTACAGAATTCTAACTAAAGAACGCTGGTTGAAATACGAAAGCGTAAGATATTTATTAATTCCAGCAGAAGTTATTTTTTCGGTTATTTTCGGTATTATTCTTGCGCCAATTGGGATTTCAATAGCAATAATTGTACCATTTAAAGATGAAGCTACAGATAAAAACGACTCCTCGGCAGTCCTTTAAACGGTTTATCGAAGAAATAATTTAAGCATTGGCAAAAAATAGGAATGGAATGCTGTGGAATGCTGGACAGGCACCGCATTTCTAAGTGCGTCCCCGCGTCCTTCGACGCACCGTGTTGCGTCGCCATAGTCATAAACCACGACAGCGAGCGCAAGCGCAGCCGGGCCTTCGTCACCCACGCGCCATCGTTGGCCTTGGCGGCGATCGCGGCATCGCTCCACGGCACCGGCGCGCCGTCGGCGCCCGTGCGCGGGTGAGCGATCGCCCAGCGCTGAGCGACCTCCCGCGCTGTCCACGTGGTGACGCGGCTGGGTTCCGTGCTGACCACGATGTGCAGATGATTGCTCATCACCGCATAGGCCAGCACGTCGACGGCGAAACTGGCAGCGGCCGCGCGGATACGATCCAGCACCCATTCGCGACGGTGTTCCGCGGCATCGCCGCAGAGTTACGCGCGGCGCACGCAACGCGAGATGCAGTGAAAGCAGCTGGGGACAGATTCGTCGACTTGGTGCTTACGGGCGATGGCCATGTTTATGAATATGGGTTTATAGAAACCCATATAAAGTGAAACCTGGAAGTACTGAATAGCACATGGTTTAGGGAGGATGGACTGCCGGGGTGGGCATACCAATGGAAGTGCATGTCCACGATTCGATGCTATAAATTTCCTTGGCTGCGTTGGCTTGAACTCACGACCGTAAGGCAGAATAAAGATGACACTCGTCGCATCTTACATTTATCGCGGTTGCCCAATATTGGTCGGTGATTTCCAATTGAGTATTTTGCAGAAAAGATCCGGGACTTGTAAGAAATTGTACATAATCAACGACTACCTTGCGATAGGATGGACAGGTTATTTATCTTCAGCGGAACGCATATTAAATATTCTAGACAAAAAGTTTAAAAGAAAACTATATTGTTTTCGGGAAGTCGAAGAATTTTTTACAGGAATTAGTGCAGATTTATTTATCTCTTCCCCCATTGAGTTGGTGGGAGCTGCAAAAATAGGTCCGGATTTCATTTGCTTTAACTGGAAATCCGACAGGCCCAATAGAGTCACGGTTTCTCCAGTAAATGCATGCGGTTCCGGATCAGAAAAATTCAACGATATATTTTATTCACAAACTGATCTTATCAGCATGTTGGAAGATGAAAGTCGAGGCGCATATTCACATGCATTAAGCATATGCTCGCGAATGGCATTTGATGAGTTCCTGCCGGAAGATCGACTTGAAAGCCAAACATATGGATTTTTTTACGAAATAGTTCATTTCAACGGCATAAAATTTGTCTACTTAGATGATATCACAACCTCATTTGCCCTTATGCGGGCGCCGCAGGGCATAATTACCGACCTGACTCTTGTGGATAAGACGTATTATTACAAAGCTGTTGGAAATTTATCAATCGTTAAAGAAATAGTAAGAGATATGGGCGACGATCGGCATCGCGTTAGGATATTCGGCATGACAACTCCACATGATAAAAACGAAGAGAATTTAAAGGCAGTGCTTCGCCTTGAAGTGGAGGAGTGGGAAAAGAGGAAATCTAAACTGAAGTTAAAGAACACGAGCCTCAACGTAGTATTTTCTGGAATTAAGGCTAGGGACGGAACGAAAATTTTTTTCACGGCGGTCGACCATAAGGACGAAGGGCTGTTAGTTCATCTTGATGGCAGAAGTTATGCGGTACGCAACGATTTATTTCAGCGACATCTCAATAAAATATTGGCAAGAGACCCAGGCATTTTGGCGCGGCTTTAGTCAGCGCAGGCTCGCAAAATACTGGACAGGAAAATACTGGACAGGCACCGCATGTCAAAATGCGTCCCCGCGTCCTTCGACGCACCGTGTTGCGTCGCCATAATCATAAAATACATGCTCATTGATCCGAATCCGATGATCTGGGGTCATTGGCGGCTCTTTCAGCCCACCGGAATTTCAGATGAGTCTACGTGACCGCCGCCGCCTCGCGGCGGCTGACGGCTCAGTCGTGATGGGCGGCGGGCAATTCGCTACGCGGCGTGCTGAGCGGTATTGTAAAATCCGCAGGTGACATCGACCGTCCACCGCACGCCGCGGCGCACGACTTTAAGGGTGCGGGCCGCGACATTGTCAAATGTTCTCCCTCGAAACGCTAATTCCGTTGTCCCGGCGCCTCATCCCGCATAGATAGCGCGATGCGTTTGCGATCGATATCCACGGATAGTACCCGGACCTGCACGTGTTGGCGAACTTTTACCACGTCGTTGGGGTCTTTGACGAAAGTATTGGCTAATTGGGAAATATGCACCAAGCCGTCTTGATGCACGCCGATATCGACGAAGGCGCCAAAGGCGGTGACGTTGGTGACAATGCCGGGCAGGGTTTGGCCGACGACGAGATCTGCCATGCTGTGGACATCGGCGAAGGAAAATTGGGCAAATGATGGACGTGGGTCGCGACCGGGCTTGGCTAATTCTTGGAGGATGTCGCGCAGGGTAGGTTCACCGACTTCAGCGCTGACATAGGTGCGCACGTCGATGCGTTGGCGTTGGGCAGGGTCTTTCACCAAATCCGCGACGGTGATGCCGAGATCTTTGGCCATGGTTTGCACCACGGCATAGCGTTCCGGATGCACGGCCGAGCCATCGAGGGCGTGTTTGCCATCACGAACGCGCAAAAAACCGGCGCATTGTTCAAAGGCTTTCGCGCCCAGACGCGGAACTTTGGTTAGTTGCGCCCGGCTGGCGAAGGGGCCGTGTTCGCTGCGATAAGCAACAATGGCGTGGGCCAATTTGGGGCCCACGCCACTGACGTACGCCAATAAATGCGGAGACGCGGAATTGAGTTCAACGCCGACCCGATTGACGCAACTGATGACGGCGTCATCAAGCGAGCGTTGCAGGGCCGTTTGATCGACGTCATGTTGATATTGGCCAACCCCAATGGATTTCGGGTCTAACTTGACCAATTCAGCCAATGGATCTTGCAGACGTCGGCCGATCGACACCGCACCGCGCACGGTGATGTCGTGATCGGGAAATTCTTCGCGCGCAACGGCACTGGCCGAATAAATCGAGGCGCCGCTTTCGTCGACCACGCATACTTGCACGTTAAGGTTGGCCGCGCGTACGCTGGTTTCCGCTTCGCGCGATCCGGTCCCATTGCCGATGGCAATGGCTTCCACGCGATAAGTTTTGACCAGTTCTTGCAGGCGCGCCAGATCGCGCGAATTCGCCCGGTCGGTGGCTAAATGCAGGACATCATTGGCTAACAGCGTGCCTTGTTCATCCAAGACCACGACTTTGCAACCGGTGCGCAGTCCTGGATCAACGGCCAACAGGCGTTTGCGGCCCAGGGGGGCGGCCAGTAATAATTCACGCAAATTGTTTTGAAAAATAGTAATGGCGTCGGTATCCGCTTTGGCCTTGGCCGCCGTTAACGCTTCGTTGGCTAACGAGGGCGAAATGAGACGGCTCCACGCATCGTCGCAAGCCAAGGTCATCTGCACGCTGGCCTCGTCCCGGCGGCCAGGGCCGTGCTTTAACCAGCGGCGTTGGACCTGATGCTGGGCAGCGGCGTCGTCGACCTGGGCATTGACCCGCAATACTTTGTGTTCGGCTCCACGCAGCAGCGCTAGCACCCGGTGCGAGGGTGCCCGCTCCAGCGGTTCGCTCCAATGGAACCAATCGCGAAACTTAGCGGCGGCGGGGTCGTCCTTCATCTTGGTAATCACGGTGCCGGTAACCTGGGCCGTTTTTGTAAACCACTGGCGCAACTCTTGGCGCAGTCCCGCATCATCCGCAATCATTTCCGCGATTATATCACGTGCGCCAGCCAATGCGGCCTCAATATCCAGCACATCGTTATCAATCGCGACAAATGATGCGACCGCCAGCGCCTTGCCATCTTGTCGTACAATAGCCTGGGCTAGCGGTTCCAGCCCGCGTTCACGGGCCTGCATCGCTCGCGTCCGCCGTTTGGGCCGATACGGCAGATACATATCTTCCAACTGCACGATATCCGTGGCCGCCATCAATTGCTTGCGCAAGACCTCGGTCAACAGCTCGCGTTCGTGCAGGCTGCTGAGCATAGCCTCCAGACGTTTCGCCAGCGCGACGCGGCGCTCGATACTATCGCGCACCGCCATGATCTGCACCTCATCGCACGACCCCGTAGCCTCTTTGCGATAGCGAGCAATAAACGGTATCGTTGCGCCCCCATCAAGTAACTCCGCAATCGAGCGCACCTGCTCACTGCGCAGTTTCAGTTCCAGGGCCACCACGTCATGCATGACCGTCATGTCAACCTATGTAACCTCCGGCGCTGACGGGGCAATTAGCCAATCTCCAGCACGGTCCCAACTTTAGGGCCAAGAAGCGGACGTGCCCCACTTAGTCCATCGCGCCAGCTCCCGATGGCCGTTGATGCCGGTGCTATTCTGGGCTGTAGCCCTGTGTACAAGAGGTCTATCGAACAGCAAAGCCGAGGAGCCTGTGGTGACAAAGAAACCGTGCAATTATCTGATTCAGGCGAGGCTTTGCGCTGCCTCCGGAAAAGAAGTTTATGAGTAATGCGTACGAGCCGCCCAAAGAAGTTGGTGATGGGAAAAGGCGGTACGACGAAAAAACCAAACAGAAGGCAAGGTTCGAGCTCAGGAAGTGGGAAACCAGATTTATTTCTAATCTGGCGGTGACCAGAGTTTCCTATTATGCTTTGGGAATATTCGGTCTGTTCAATACGTGGATTGGCCACATGTTGATGTCGCGTATTTTCCGAGACAGTGCTGTCACCGTGAATATCGTAGCGGCGCTGCAAGGTGGCGCGGCAGTGGGGTTCATCGTTTTTGGTATTTTAATGAAGAAAGTTCCGGGAACAGCAATAAAACTCGGTTGGGCATTTACGGCCATCACCCTGTTGGCGGGGCCCCTGTTTAACCCACTCATGTTTCTGTCCATATTTACGTATGTACTCCCCATATTGCAGATGCTGTCATTGCTTTTCGTGACAAAGTTCGCGATTCAATACCAAAATCGCAGGAGGTATCTAACCAGAATTATCGAGTCCTAAATATCTACCTGGATGCATACGCGATTCCGTGTGCCGATGGTCTGAGCCCGAAGCGCATAAAGATACGCGACCGTAGACCACTTGCCTCTCATATGTCGAGGAACTCTTGGTGTCCTTCAGGAAACCCCGATGTGGTTACGGCGTAGATACTGATCGCTCACAAAGAAAGAAGTTTTCATGATTTTCGCACTGCCGCCCCTGCTGCTCCATCTCATTTTACTCATGTGTGCCTGGAATCGGATTATGCGATCACGGGTCCTTTACCGGGATGGCATTCTGGTTGGGGCTGTCCTCATCGCGATAAGTATTCCGATCGTGGGCTCGATCATGGTCTTGGTCACGATACGCTCGGGGCTGTCCGCCAGTGATTCGGAAGCCACGATTCCGTTTGTTCGTCACCGGAAAAAGGACGAGGAATGGGCCGGGAATGCTAAAGAGCAGGAGGCACGCATTCAGTTCCTGGAGAAGGAAAATAAGCAATTGCACAAGGATTTTGGGGAAATGAGTCTGTGATCGTTCTCGTTCTACTCCTTTTCATCGCGGCTGTTGGGGTGGTTATGTGGGCCGGCTATGCTGCAGTAACCGGCAGGATCGCTGGATGGGTCAGCGCCTGCTTTCTGGTGGCCCTGCTTGGCTGCGGGGTGGCAGCGTATTTCACTACCTTTCGCTATACATATTTCATAAATGCAAATACTCGTATTCATGGTTGGCCGGTACCGATCGTTATTTTCCAACGGACTGCGGCGGGTGAACCCTGGCTAGACTATGTCGGCTCGACGAGTCTTCTCGCGTATCCGCTAAATCTGGTGCTATTTATGGTGCTGCCTGCACTCGGTGTGGTTGTCGGCGGTCGTTTACGCAAAAAGGAGGGGGTCGCCATCTCATAAGTATGCTGGTCGAGCTGGCGCTCGACCCCCGCGACGGCTGCTTGTGAGAATCGGAGTGGATTGGAGAACGATAATTATTGCACGGACGAAGATTCTGAGTGCGGCCATGTGACGAGCATGGTCACCCCGGAAGGGTCGAGCGCCCGCTCGACCATGCACAATGTTACCATCTCCATGGGTCTGAAGGCCACCCCTGTACGGAGGGTGCTCGCAAACAGAGTGAGGGTTCATCTGCCCAGGCCAGATTGCGGACATGTTTTTTGCGGGCCGGCGCTTGAGAGCCACGCAGAATGGAATCCAGGCCCCCTGCCTTCCCCCTTCCTGTGCCCAGGCCAATCCGCATCCTGCCCCGCGCATGGACGAAGCGGCATCTATCCGAGGTGAAGTGCGCGTGGAGCGTCGGCTGACCGCTGATCGCCGCGTGGTGCAATTTGCTGTGGGGCAGATGCATGGCCGCGGGTGGCGGTTGGATAAATATTTACATGCGATTTTGCCGACGCTGAGCCGCGGGCTATTGCGGCGCTGGATTGAGCAGGGCTACTGTTTGATCGATGGGGTGCCGGGCGAACCGCGTGGAAAAATAAAACCAGGACAGGTGGTGCTCTTGGATGCGCCGCTGCCGCCGCCGGTAACCGGCGATGGTCAGTTGGCGCCCTTGGCAATTCTTGAACAGGGTCCGGGGTTTCTGGTCGCCAATAAACCGGCGGGGCAATTACCGCATCAGGCTGGTCGGCATCTGACCGGGACCTTACTCAACCAGATTCAGGATTGGTTCGCGGAACAGGGTGGTGATCCGGCGGAAGTGCGGCTGGTCAATCGCATTGATCGTGACACCTCGGGCATCGTGTTGGCAAGCTTGAATCTACCGGCGCATACGGTGTTGGCGCAGGCGATGGAATCGCACAGTCTGCGCAAAGAATATCGCGCGATTTGTCATGGTCGTCCCGAGCCGGCCGCAGGCGCATGGACTGAGCCGATTTGGGAGCCGTCGGAAGAGTCGATTGCCATGCGCATTCACGCGAACGGCAAACCCAGTCATACCGATTATGAGGTCATAGAGACCGCGCCGAACGGGGCGACACTGCTGCGCGTGCTGTTGCGCACGGGCCGTCAGCACCAGATCCGCATTCACGCCGCGCATCACGGGCATCCCTTAATTGGGGATTGGGTCTACGGGCCGGCCTGCGCCGAATTGCGCGGCCAGGCTCTGCATGCGGCAATCCTGGCTTTTCCCGACCCGGTGGATGGACACGTGCGCACGGTCGAAGCGCCGCTGCCCGGTGTCTTAGGCGAACTGTGGGAAAATCTGCGCGCAGGCGGGACCGTCACGCCGCGGGACCTCAGTGAGGAGGAACGCAGCCGGCTTGGCGTAAGCGGCGACACCGGCCAGCGCTTGCCGTCGTGGCTGTCACCTGAGCAGCGGGCCCAGATTGAGCAGGAATTGGCGGACGAACGCTAAAGGCGGTTTTGCACAGTCTTGCAGTGGGCACGCGCAAATGCGCGCAGCCGATGGTTGAACCAGATGGCGCAGTTGGCATGCTGCGAGCAATCCCACCACGGGATCCACTTGCAAGGACCCTCCCATGCTGCGCACTCTTTTTGCTCTGTTCGTCCTGGCCTCAGCGACCCTGTCGTCGGCAGCCCACCTTGAGGGCGCCGAAAAGGCGGAGGCGAAGTTCCATTACTCGCTCTTCAGCGACAGTCCGCCGATCTTCAATGCCAGCGGCAAAAACATCATCCCCAAACACATCATTCAGCAAAAATACCTCTTTCTCTATTTCTCAGCCAGCTGGTGCGGTCCGTGTAAGAATTTCAATCCTGAATTCATCGCCTGGTACAAAAAGAACGGCGGCGGCAAGGACTTTGAGGTGGTTCTCGTTGGTAGTGATGACAGCACGGCCTCCATCAAGCAGTACATGAAGGACGAAGGGTTTCCTTGGCTTGCATTCGAGATGAATGGCAAGCGTTTTGACGAGATCAAACAGAAGTACGGCGGTAAAGGCATTCCCTGCGTCGTGCTCTTGGATGAAAACGATGCTGTCGTAGCCCACAGCTATGTGGACGGAAAATATGTCGGCCCGCGCGCGCCCCTCGAGAAGTACCTGGAACTGACCAAGAAAAAGTGATTCGGTTCCGCTTGGCCTCGGCTCTTTCCCGTTCGCCCACGTGAGGACATCTATGCGCACTTCTCGTTTTCTACTCGCCGGTCTGCTCGTTTCCTTGGTCGCCTGCGGAGGTTCAGAGCCGACCCAGCCGGCGCCACCGCCGGAGCAGGGGCGCCCAGAAACCCGCAAGGTGCTGGCCGCCGACGCCGCTGGATATGATGGCCAAGCATTGCGCTCGCAACTTGATACGGTGCTTGATGCGAATGATCAGCACGTCAAGGAAACCGAAGCGGCACAACAGGCTGAGCAAGAACCGTAGTCGTCAGGACAATTCCACCTTTATGTACGACGCCAGCCCAGTTTAACCTCGTCCTTCATCCTCATGCGTCCAGATATCGCGCGGATACCGCCGCCGGTACCGCCCGAGTTCAGTCGGCTCGAGTGGGCGGCAATGGTAGCCAACTTTGCTTAACCAGGATCTTTCCTTGGAATAAGGGGCTTCGCGGTTTTGGCAGCGCCCCCATGCCGACTGAAGTTGGCGATACGCAGGGCTGCGGAATGGTAGCACGCGGACGGGAGATTGGGGGTGAAGGTGCATGCACCTTGCATTCTGTTATCGATGATTATTTCCGCTCTTCACCGACCTGTTACATCGCCCCGCCATAGGCCTTGCGCACCGACACATTCAATTCCTGCACACTTTTGAAGATGGCGTCGACCTGACTGCGGGTCAGGCCAAGAGGCGGCACGAAATCCTTAACGTCGAGCCAGCTCTGTAATTCCTCGCGGGCTTTGTCGAGGAAATCCTTGATCACGCCGAGCTTGGCTTTGCCATCGCTGATGCGTTGGGTGCCGCGGTTGGTATCGACGAAGATGCGCATCTCGGCGAGACGCTCAAAGCGCGGACGATCCTGGGCGAGAAAGGTGGTCCAGCGCTGGGGATCATCGCCACAGGCTTTGAGCACATCATCGCGACCATAGGTTTTACCGACCAGCGTGGTCAGGGCGGTGAAGCACACCGGATCATCGAGATGCGCCGCCAGGGCATCCATACCGGGACGCAGACTTAAAAAGCCAGGGTCGCGGATGCGGCCCAGAGCACCGGCGGCGACGGGGCGCAGAGCGGCGTTGTCGACACTTTCCGCGAGCCGAGCGATGATCGCCTCACTGGTGGCCCGCGCGGTTTCCGGCGTGGTCAGGATGAAGGACTCGCCCAAGCAGAAAACCCAGAACGAATCATTAATGCCGGGCAGGGCCATTGCTTCGCGCTGCGCCGCCAGAGCCAAGACCGCATCGCTGGCGCCAACCAGACGCAAATTCTTGACGGCCATTAATGCCGCGGCCAATTCCTTGGCTGGCGTGCTCGCTACCAATTTCGCGGCGACGCGGCTGCCCAGATCGCGGCGCAGGGCTGGATCGGTCGATTCGGGCAGGGTCACTCGCGCCATGCAGTCCAAGGCAAGTGCGCGCACGCCTTCTTGCGCATGATCAAGCAGGCCCATCAATTCGACAATATGCCCGGCGCGGGCATTACTGCGGATCGCCGCGAGTAACCCGTCATGAGCCAGCACTAAATCCACTGCACTGCTCCGCAGCAGGCCCAGCGCATGTCCCAGGGTGTCGTTATTCAGCAAGGTGGCCAGACCGTCGAGCGCGGCCTGGCTGCGCAGCGGATCCTGCGCCGGATCGCCTACGATCCGCGCGAGCAGGGCAGAGGTCTTCTCGCGATCAACATCCGCGGCGGCGAAGCGCACCAATAATGCTAGGGAGGCGTTGGCGACCTCACGGTTTTCATGTTTTTCCGCCCATTCCGCCAAGCCGCGCGGTTGTCGCTCTTTAGCATCCCGTTCGAGGGAAAAAATCTCGGTGCCCGTGCGCAAGGTCTCGGTGAGTTGTTCGTCGGTCAGATCGCCGCGCTCGCTCAGAGCGGCGATCGCGGCCAGCGACCGCGACGATCGCGCCAAATGCAGTTGCGCGGCAAAGGGCCCGCGATTATTGGTGATCAGGGTGCGCAGGGCCGATTCGCGACGGTTCTCGAAGGCAAACCAATGATTGGCAGCTTCAATTGCCGCCGCGCCCTCGGCGGAATCGAGGGTGCTCAGCAGCATCGCCCGCCGCACCGGAGAATAGGCAATCGCACCAGCGATCGCCAACACCACCACTGCGCCGATGATCCATGGCGCCTTGGAGGGGCTGCGCTCGATCGTCGTCCGCCGCGTCGCCCCGCGGCGGGCACCAGCGTTTGCGGCGTCGTCGGCAGGCGCCGCGTCCGTCTTGGTCGCTGGCACTGACCGCTTCCCACCCTGCGCAGGAACCCGTGCGCTGGAGGGCCTACGTCCCTCTCGGGCGGTAGTGGGGGCGGATCGACGGGACGACGGACGGGTTGGACTCATGGTCCCGCCATCATGGTCGCCCAGCAAGCCGCACAGGCTCCGACTGGCGTTCACGGTGGGTGTGTGGCACTCAGAACTTCATACGAAAAATACAGTTTCGTCAGGGATGTTCTGCTTACGGGAGGCTTGGCCGTGGAGAGGTTCGGTCCTATGTCCTATGTCCTATGTCCTCGAAGACCGGGGATGGTGTTGGCATTCATGCCGTACTGGTCCTGAAATCATATTTCTCGCTCCATATTCTGAGCCGCCAACCATCTCGACCTCTATCGAGGACCTAGGACTTCGGACCTCGGACCTAGGACACATTTTATTCAGGACCAAACGCCCCGCGTATGCAGTGTCACAGCGTGGAAAAGGATCACAGCGTGGAAGAAGATTTCTGTCTAAACAAAGAAGGTAACGTCAACGCCACCAATAAAAAGACGGTCATGCCGATAATGGCGACAGCACCTAGGCTTTGCAGGCCGCGATAGGGATTCAATAATAAGCTGGCGAAGCCAACCACGGTGGTGGCAGTGGTCATTAAGAGGGGTGGGGCGACCGTGGCGATGGCGGTGGCGCGGCCTCTAGCGTCGCCGGCCGACCGGCGCAGGGCCATGACAGTATAAATCGCGGCGTCGATGCCCAGGCCGAACAATAGCGGGAGGGCGGCGACGTTGATCAGATTCCACGGAATGCCGAACAGGCTGAGCAGGGCCTGGGTGCCGAGTCCGCCGACCACCAAGACTAGTAGGGCGCACAATGCACTGCGAATACCGCGTAATTGCCAGGCCAGAATCACCGCGATCAACAGCAGCGACCAGCCGCCCAGGCGGATGAAATCCGCGGCCAAGCCCGTCGCCAAGGCTTCGGCGATGACCGGAACCCCGGTGATGGTGGCGGTGATACCTGGGGGCAATTCATTGAGCTGTAAGGCATCCACCACATCCCGGTGGTGGATGCCGGCGCGGCCAAAATCGGCTACCGGAAAACGTAAAGCGAACCAAATGCCATCCGCATTTTTCGCCCAGGCATTGCGGACCAGGGGTTCCAAGGGGGTATCCAGAAAATGATTCGGCGTCAGCGGCACGGCAGCGCGGCTGTGCTCGCGCCAGGTGGCCAGGTCGGCCCAGAAGGGCGCCCATTTTCCGTTGGTATCCGCAGCTTGCAGGGTGGAAAGGGCGTCCCAGTCGACCTGGGCTGCGAATTCCGCCATCGCCACACGCTGACGCTGGGGATCGGCCAAGGGCAATATCTGCCATTCGCCCGCGCGGACGAGCGGTCGCACCTGGATGATGGTTCCTGCGGGCAGCGGCTCGGCGGCGCGATCCGGATCGAGCCAGTATGGATCGATCAATTTTCCCGCGCTGATGGCGCTGGCGGCCAAGCGTCCGCGTGGCGTATCGCAGACCACGGCGCCGGCTCGCAGCACGCCGTCACTGTGGACTGGTATCTCGGGCGGCAGATTGTGGGCCAACGGCACCTGGACAGACATATCCACGGGCGTGCTCAGCGTCGCCAGACGACGGGCACAGGCGACGCCAGCGGCAAGCACGGCTTCAGGATCCTGGCCATGGATCAGCAGATGGATCTGATCGACTCCCAGTCCCAGACGTTTGGCGATCGCGGCCTGGCGATCAAAAAGGGGATCGTGCGCCGGGCGCAGATTGCGCGCGCGCCCATCGAATCGGGCCGCGGCGGGAGTTTCCAGCTGATCCCACACCACCAGCGCAGTCAAAGCACATAAGAACAGCAAGGAAGGCCAGCGTCGGGCGCCGCATATCGCGCCGATGCCGGCACCGACACGCACACCGATGCGCCCAGAGCGGGCATGGCGGGCGAGAAACCCTGGCGCGGTGACCAGCACCTGGATCAACATGATCGCCAAACCACCAGCGGCGACCAGCCCGAGTTCGCGCAGGCCCGGAAATGCCGCAAGTCCGAGCACCGCAAAGGCGGCGATACTGGTGGCGCCGCCGGTGATGATCGGGCCGGCTAATTCACGCATGGCCTCGCGGGCGGCCTCGACGCGGCTGCGGCCGGCAGCAAGCAAACGGGCGCAGGCACTGTCGAGATGAATGGTGAAATCCACCCCCAAGCCGATCAGGATCACGGCAAACGCGACGACCAAGAGCGATAATTCTGGGCCCAATAGCAGCCGCGCCAAACCCAGGGCGGCCAGACTGGCAGGTAATAACGTAACGCCCAGATAGGCGACCAAACGCACGCTGCGAAAGACCAGCGCAAATAAAAGCAGGATACCGAGCGAGCCCTGGATCAGCGTGCTCAGCGCTGAGCTGCGTGCGGTGGCGTAATCGGCAGCGGCGATCAGATGGCCGCCCACCGCATCCACGGCAATGCCGGCGTGCCGCGGATCTGTGCGCACCGTCGCCAGCATTTTTTCCAGCTCGGCAGCGAATGCGCTGGTGAAAGCCCCATCCTGGGCGGGGCGGGCGGGGCGCACGATTAATACCGCGGTGCGCCCATCCTGCGACGCGAGATGTCCTTCGACGCGGCGAATCGGCGTGTCGCTAGGCGTCAGGGCGCGCCAAAAAGGCAGAAAATATTCCGTCCACACGCCCAATGGATCGCGCTGCCGCCACTGCGGTGGGGTGTCGGGCCGACCACCGAGTTCCAACCGCCGCGCTACCCGGCGGGGCTCCAGCGCCCGCAACACCAACGCCCGGGTTTCGGCGGGCAGGAACAACCAGGTGTGGACCAGGACCAGATCTTCCACGGCTTGCAAACGGGCGGGATCCGGCAGTCCGGTGATACCGCTGACCAGCGCGGCGGGCTCAGGCGCATCAGGAGGATTCCACGTTGCCGCCTGCAGGCGGGCGCCGATATCGTCGATGGCCGCCCACAGGCGGGCGCGTTGTTCCGCCGTGACCGGCTTGGCGGCATCGGTGGCATCGTCGGCGGGTAATTCGGCCACCACCACGGTCTGCTCGCTGGCCCCAAAACGATCGATCAAGGTGCGGAAATCGCGGACCGCGGGTTCATCAGCGGGCAGCAGCCGCCGCGCGTCGCCATCCAGGTGCAGGTCCAGGGCGGGCAGGGCCAACAGCAGGCACACCACCGCACTGCTGACAATAGCCAGAGTCGGGTGCCGGATCGACCACGCGGCCAAACGGTCTGTGAGCGCAGTCATCGCGCGGCATGGTGGCAAACCCGGCAGAGGACAAAAGCCCCGATCCCAGTTGGCCTTTGACGGTGGTGATGATCCTGAGGTATGCTGGCGTGATGGTCCGCCATCTCACTTCCTTCGTGGTGACCCTGGTGGTGGCTGTCGCAGCTGCGACCGGGGGCTACGTCGCCACATGGCCTGCACCCGAGGTGTTGCGGCTGGGCGTGAGTGCGTGGCCGGCCAGTGAACCGCTGTTTCTGGCCCAGGATACCAACCTGTTCACCGCTGCCGGTATTTCCGTCGAATTGATCGAATATGCTTCTTTCGCCGATGTCGCCGGAGCCTACGCGCGCGGTGATGTCGATGCGATGCTCGGCACTATGCATGATTTAATCGCCGTCCTGGTGCGTTCTCATCGACAACCAGTGGTGGTGCGCGTCACCGACCGCTCGTACGGCGCCGATCAATTGTTGGCTTGCTCGGATATGGCGAATCTGGCGGACCTGGCCGGGCGGCGTATCGGCGTCGAAGTCGCCTCGGTCGGGCCGGAAATATTGCACTATGCCCTGGCCAGCGTCGGTGTGGATGAAAGCGACGTCATCGTGGTTCCCAGCGAGCCGGCAGGCATGGCCGAAGCCATGACCGCGGGAACCGTGGACGCGGTGGTGACCTATCAACCCTATGCCAGTGCGGTGCCCGTCAGCGATGGCCGGCTGTTGTTTAGCTCGGCGGATCTCGCCGAACCGATCCTCGATGCGTTGATGATCGACCGCGATTATCTGCGCCGCAACCCCAACGCGGCGGCGGCAGTGCCGCGCGCCTTCACGGCCGCGCAGGCGCGGATTGCGCAGGACCCCGGACAGAGCTACGCGGACATGGGGCGGCGGCTCGGTCTGTCCGGCCCCGAGTTCAAGGCGATCTATGCTCAGGTGCGGCCCGTCGGCGCCGCCGAAGATCGCGCCCTGCGCCAATCCGGAGCCGTCCTGGCGGCGGCGGTACGCACGGCGGCCTTGCTGCGTTGTCTTGCGATGACCGATGACGTGGAACTCGCCGGGGTGGTGCACGATGACGGATGAAGGCGCGCTGACTTCGGCGACGCGCGCGGTTGCAGCCCGTCCGGCGCGCAGCCTGGCGACGCGGTTGGTATTGCCGTTGGTCGCCTCGTCGGTGGCAGTGGTCGTCGGCGTGGTGGCGTTAATGTACGGTCTCGCCAGTTCGCAATTGGCGGATCAGGTCGAGGTGCGCGGACGCTTTTTATTGAATGCCGTGCGCTATGCCTCGGAAACCAAAGCGGGTTTCGGCGATCTGCTGCGCCAGGTGAATGCCTTGGGCGGTCAGCGTGATGTGCGCCTGATCGCGGTGGCCCAAGGCAGCGATGACATCGTCGTCGCGGGCACCCGGCGGGCGTGGGTCGGCGGCACCCTGGCCACTGGGCCGGGCACCGGCATTGCCGAATTGGCCCGCGCAGCGCTGGCGCAACGTAGCCAGGTCGCGGCGGAATTGCCCGAACTGGGAGTGATCGCAGTCGCGGGACCGACCCTGTTATTTACCAGCGGTGGCACCGTCACCGAAGGGGTGGTGGTGGTCGCCATTGACCTCTCTGGAGTGCGCACCGATCTGCTGCGCCAGACCGCAATCCTGGCGCTGATGGTTCTTTTAGGTGTGGCCGCCAGCGCTGGATTGTCAGTGTTTCTGGTTCACCGCTCTGTGCTGGCCCCGGCCCACGCGATGCGCCGCGCGGTACAACGTCAAGAGGAAGTGCCCGTTCACTCTGACGACGAATTGGGCGCGGTGGCGAATGCTCTGAATCGTGCTTTTTCCGCCGCGGAAACGCGCCGCGCGGAATTGGGCGTCGCCGCCGGTCGCTTGGCCGTGCTAGTACGGCAATTTCCCGCCGGCGTCTTGGTCGAGGATGAAAAACGCCGCATCGTCCTGGTCAACGATACTTTTTGTGAATTGTTCATGACCGACAGCGCTGCCGATGCACTGGTCGGACGCAGTGCGCCGCTGCTGATCGCGGATGCTTCGACCCTGGTCGAAGGCAGCAGCGGATTCCGCAATCGTATCGAAGCCATCGTTGCCGCCGGGACGATCGTCGATGGCGATGAAATCCGCTTGGTCGACGGGCGCATCCTCGAACGGGCCTATCAACCGATCCTCGCCGAAGGCACCCTGCAAGGCCATCTGTGGGTGTATCGCGATGTCACTGGCCGCATGCGCGACGCGGAATTAATGCGGAGCGCCAAGGACACCGCCGAAGAGGCCACCCGCGCCAAAGCGGATTTTCTGGCCACCATGAGCCACGAGATTCGCACCCCGCTCAATGGCGTGGTCGGCATGGCGGACTTGCTCATCGAAGCGGAATTGACCGCGTCGGTGCGCGAACAAGTCGACATCATCCGCGCGAGTGGCCGCCATCTGCTGTCCTTGATTAATGATATTCTCGATTATAGCCGCATCGAAGCCGGGCGTCTGCAATTGGAACGCATCGATTTCGATCCCTGGGCCATCGCCGAAGAAGTGCTCTCCATGCAGGTGCCGGCGGCGCGCAGCAAAGACTTGACTCTGCATCTTGAGGTCGCCCCCGGCGTGCCAGCCCGGTTGCGCGGCGATCCGTCGCGGCTGCGCCAAATTCTGGTCAATCTCAGCGGCAACGCGGTAAAATTCACGTCGACCGGCGGCATCACCGTGCGTCTGGATCATCTCGGCACCGAAATGCGGCCCTTGCTGGTGGTCGAGGTCATCGACACCGGCATCGGGATTCCCGCCGATATTCTGCCGCAATTATTCCAACCCTTCACCCAGGCGGATTCGTCGACCAGTCGCCGCTTTGGCGGCACGGGTTTAGGACTCGCGATTTGTAAGCGTTTGGCGGAATTGATGGGTGGCGCGATCACCGTCACCAGCCGCGATGGCCAGAGCAGCGTCTTTCGCGTGGTCTTGCCGTATGAACGCGGCGGGCATCCCACCGCCCTGGAATTGCCAGAGGCTCTGGCCCACGCCAGCATCGGCCTAGTCATCGCCGATCGCGCCAATGCGATCCTGGTCGCGCGTTCGCTCGACAGTTTCGGCATTCGCAGCGCCGACGCCGACCATGCCGCCACCGTGCTGATTACCGACGGCCACGCCGGCCAAGCGCGCGCTGCCATGGGTGTCGGCGCGGTGCCGGTGGTCGGCCTCGGCGGTGATGTCGCGCAGGAATTCGGCTGGGCAGCGGTGGTGACTCCGCCGGTGCGTCGCGCGCGACTGTTCGATGCGCTCCACGCCGCCGTGTCGGGACACAGTTCCGTGCACGCCGATGGCCTGCCGCGCTGGCCGGGTTTACGCGTGCTGGTCGCTGACGATGTCGAGGTCAACCGCATCGTCGCCCAGCGCATGCTGCAACGCCACGAATTGGTGGTCGAAGTGGTCGAAGATGGCGTCGCCGCCGTCGATGCCGTCGCCCGCCAGCGTTTTGATTTGGTATTGATGGACTGCCACATGCCCAATCTCGACGGCTTTGGCGCCACCAAGGCGATCAGCGACCGCGGCCAGCATCCGCCGATTATCGCCCTGACCGCCGATTCCTTAGAAGGTGATCGCGAACGCTGCTTGGCCGCGGGCATGGACGATTATCTCGCCAAGCCGATCACCAGCGAATCCCTGCGCGCGATTCTCGAGCGCTGGCTCGGTCCAGCCGCTGGTGCCCCAGCCTCTGGTGCCCCAGCCACTGGCCCGCGCGAATAATTGCGCTACCACCAGCATCATGCAGTGGCGCGAAGTGCGGTGGGTGATCGATCCGGGTCTGGCCGATGAAGCGGGCGAACGCCTGGTCGCCGTGGGTGAAACCGGCTTTGTGGTCAGCACGCGCAGCGACGGCCTCGTTGATTTCACCGCCTACGGTGCCGATTGTGCGCCCACTGCGGCACTCGAATTACTCGCGGAACTCGGTGCTCGCCCCACCGCAAGCGCGGACCTGGATGAAGCCGCACTCTATCTCGCCTTCCACCCGGAAGCCCCGGTGCCGCTGACCTCTGACGTGTGGGTCCTGCCGCGCGGCGACGCCCCTTTGCCTGACGGCGCCTTCGGGCTGCATCTGCCGGTCGGCCCCGCCTGGGGTGACGGTCGCCATCCGACCACGCGCTTGGCTGCCGGCCGTCTGACCGCGGCAACCTGCGCCGGTCAGCGCGTGCTCGATGTGGGCTGCGGCAGTGGCCTGCTCGGCGTGCTCGCCAGCAAGCGCGGGGCTGCCAGCGTTGATCTTGCCGATCTCGACGAACATGGCCTGCGTATCGCCGCTGCCTGCTGCACCGCGAACCACGTGAGTGCCCGCATATTCACCGGCGACCTCCTGGCCGCAATTCCGCCCGACACCCGCTACGACCTGATCGTCGCCAATTTATGGGCCGATCTGGTCCTAACTCTGCTCGCCGATCCCCGATTAGACGAGGTCCTGCCCCAGGGTCGCCTGATCCTGGCCGGCATCGGCGAACAACGCCGCGACGAAGTCGTGGCAGCACTGCACGCGCAGCGATTCCAGCTGGAATGGGAAGCGAGTGAGGCGTGGTGGTGGTCGGCGGAGGTGTGGCGGTAAGGCGGCGGATTGAATTCACGTAAGGCTAGACTTTAAGCGGGGGATCTGTGTACCGGACTTCGCGTGTCCGAGTGCGCAGCGTTGAGGGTTACTGAAAGGAGATCGTCCCCTGGCATGACCTGTGCTGCCTCCAAGGCCTCACTCACCGGCAATCCTTTGGAGCTTTCCATGCCTACTCCCGATCTATCGAATAAACGCGTCGCCATCTTGGTCACCGATGGTTTTGAACAGGAAGAACTCACTTCGCCCCTGGCGGCCTTGAAAAAGGCTGGTGCACGTGTGGACATTATAGCACCGGAGATGGGCAAGGTGCGCGGTTGGAAACATACGGATTGGGGCGATTCCTTTGCCGTGGACGAGGTCGTCAGTGCGGTGTCCGTCGAAGATTACGATGCTCTGGTGCTGCCGGGCGGGGTGATCAATCCTGATCAGTTGCGTCAGAAATCCGAGGCGGTGGCGTTTGTCCGCGCCTTCGTCCGTTCGGGTAAACCCGTGGCGTCGATTTGCCATGGTCCCCAGATCCTGATCGAAGCGGACGTCGTGCGCGGTCGTGCGATGACGTCGTACCCGTCGATCCGTACCGATCTGATCAATGCTGGTGCCCGCTGGCAGGACCAAGCGGCGGTGGTCGACCAGGGCTTGGTCACCAGTCGCTCACCGGCGGATTTGGTCGAATTCAACGCGGCGATGCTGGAAGAGTTCGCGGAAGGACGGCATAGCACGGCCGCCGCACGCGGCTGAGCATGGGCCCCGCTGCCTGACCTGGCGTATGCATGCATACGCACCGTCGCCGGGAGGATCGGGCACCCGCTCGACCCTGCGAGGAGGTGCGGCCATTCCCGAAATTTGACCGCACGCGTGTGGTCATGTGGTTCGAGTGCTCGTGGTCGAGCAGACGGTCGACCGTTCCGGCGATAATGCGAGGCGCTGGAATCGGAATGTTTGGGTCCGGTCGACGGCGGACTCTATGAAACGTGGGCCGGACCCCCAACGATGCGACCATCGCTTATCGGGCAATCGAGCCTATTTCTGGACCGGGATGGACGGTAACACCTTTTTCCACGATGCGGGCGTTGAGCTCGCCAAAGGTGCGGTCGCCCATGTGCAGGGCAAGATCAGCTTGGGCGATGACTCCGACACAGTTTCCATTGCCATCGGCAACGATCACGCGGCGGACCTGATGCTGTTTCATTTCCGCGAGGCAGGCCGACAGTTCAGCATCCACGCTGACACTGCCCAGGAGGGGACTCATGCAGTCGTGGACGCGAATCTTCGCGGGATCCTTGCCGCTGCCGACGACGCGGCAGACGATATCGCGATCGGTGATCACCCCGATGGCCTTCTTGTCGTCAGCAATAACTGGAAGAAAGCCGCAGCAGCCTTCGCGCATGATGCGCGCGGCGTCTTGGACAGTCGTGTCTGCGGTGCAGCAGAGGGGGTCGTGGCTCATTATTTCACGGGCTAGCATGGAAAACTCCTGAGGCGAAGACGGAGAGCATCTCCGCTTCTGATTGGTTTCGTCCGTGATGAAGAGCACGCAGCGTGCCGGGTGAATACGGCTGCGGGTCCCAGGGTGAGCGGCGGCTCGAACAACCGCCGTGCAATATGCGAGTTGAACGTCATGAGGCTCCTGCAACTCGCAGCACCCCTTTAATCCACGGTTGACGCAACAATGGCTCTTGTCCCAGGAATGCCGCAGCGCCTGCAGTGGTTCTGGCGAGCATGTCTTGCCCTGGATACCTCAGCGGCAGGATGCCCCGTCCGTAGCGGAGCAGCAGCCATGGATTCCCCGTCTGACCTTGAGTCTACCTCCCAGGTGGCCTGGTATCATCTGCCACCAGCGGTGACCTCCGTCTTCGCCTTGGTGAGTCTGGCTTTAGCCAGTCACTTGTTCGTGCGTTGGCTCGTCGTGCCGATCGTCCATGCCGTGGTCAAACGAAGTCGCCTTGGTTGGGATGACGTATTCGCGCATCCACAGGTGTTGCACCGACTCGGTATTTTCGTCCCGCTGGTGATTTTGCACCAGGGCATGCCCTTCATGCCGGGTCTGGGTGGACAGGTGAATCAGATGATTCAGCGTCTGCTCACCGCGGGGATGGTGATCGTGGCGGTGGCAGTTGTGAGTGGGTTATGCACGGCGGCCAATACGCTGTATGCGCACAGCCCGGCCAGTCGTATCCGCCCGATCAAAGGGTACTTGCAGGTTGTGCGTCTGGTCGCGGTCATCGTCGGGGTAATCCTGGTGATTGCGTCGCTGATCGACCGTTCGCCATGGTATCTGCTGTCAGGCCTGGGGGCGATGACGGCGGTATTGATGCTGGTCTTCCGCGATTCGATCCTCGGGCTGGTCGCGGGCGTGCACATGAGTGCAAATGGACTGGTGCATGTCGGCGATTGGCTGGAGATGCCGCAGTTCGACGCCGACGGTGAAGTCGTCGATATTTCCCTAAACGTAGTGCAGGTGCAGAATTGGGACAAGACCATTACCGCGATACCGGCGCATAAATTTTTGGAGAATTCATTTAAGAATTGGCGTGGCATGCAAAGCAGCGGCGGTCGGCGCATTGCGCGCAGTATGGATATCGATGTGGCGACAATCCGATTCTGTACGCCCGAAATGCTGGCGGGCTTGCGCGGTTTACTTCTCTTGGAACCCTACCTCGCCGAACGTCAGCAGGATATCGACGCCTGGAATCAGCAGCGGAATATAGACGCGGGCATGTCCGGCAATGGTCGGCGAATGACGAATATCGGTTGCTTCCGCGCCTACGTGGATGCCTATGTGCGCAATCACGCCCAGATCCGCAAGGATATGACCTTAATGGTGCGGCAGTTGGCTCCGGGCCCGACCGGCCTGCCGATTCAGGTCTATGCCTTTACCGCGACCGTGGTGTGGGCCGAATATGAAGGCATCCAGGCAGACATCTTTGACCACCTGTACAGCGTATTGCCGCACTTCGGGCTGCGTCCCTTCCAGCACCCCGCGGGGAACGATGTGCGGAGCCTGCAGCCGCTCCTGGCCCCTGAAAGTACAACGCCGGAGGTGCGGTCTGCCTATGACGAGCGTACCACCGAAGGCGGTTCGTCGGCCGATACCTCCCACACATAGGATGTGCATCCCCAGCGGAGGCATTTTGATCGCTAACGGCCCGTGCGAGTAGTCAGGCTTACCGGGAGAGCGCTGCGATTTTACGAGCACAAAACATGAATGGTCGGCTAGAGGTCCGAGCCGCCAGCGCGCTGACGATGAATTCTGTATGATGCTCTTTGTGCATGCATGAGAGGGAAGTCGTTGGTGCCGCGCACAGGATGCCTACACCACGACCCATGCCGGTGCAGCCCACCGATCGACGCCGTTCGACCGTCTCCGAAGCGGAGCACTTGGTCACCGTCTACACCGACCTGCTCGACCACTGTGAAGCGCGGATAGTTGAAGCGCACAAGACCAATGATGGCAGTTCACTGGCCTATCTTTTGCAGCGTAAGGCTCGTTATCACGAGCGTTTGCAGCTGATCCAAAAGACCCTGGATAGCCGCGTCCGCAGCTGAAGAGCCTGGGGCGGGGTCGCAGGTGACGGCCTCCGTATGCGGGCGGGCCCCCGGATCACGACCCTCTGGGTCGCATAAGCGCCCCGACGACAGCATGCTCGTTCGCCGCCGATGATCAGCGTATGGGTCGAATATTATCCACACGTGCGCTCGCCCTTATTCGTGCGTTAAAGTGGAGAAATATCTTAGCGATTGCCCTCGAAAATGACTGCCAGAATGCCGATGTGTCCCAAGAACCGCAAAAATACTGGTGTTATTGCACGTTTATTCGGCATCGGACCATCGGGTCGATGCTGACGTCGGCGTTGTGGTTGACGCCGTTACGCGGCGCGTCGGAACGACGTCAGCAAACCGTGCAGCGTTTGATCGCATACGATCTCGCTCGAGCCGATGTGCCAGGGACCGACGGTGACGTTGCCGATACCCTGATGTGGGCGTTCAGTGTTGTAGTGCCGAATATATTCAACGGCAGCATGACGCAGGCGATCTTCCGAGAAGAAGATCATGTGATTCAGGCATTCATCCTGGATCGAGCGGATAAAGCGTTCGGCGTACGCATTCATGTCGGGCGCGTGAATGGCAGTTTGCATCAGCTTCTTGCCCAAAGCACGTTTGGTGCCCTCCCCGTACTTCCCGTCATTGTCGAGAAGCCAATGCCAGCGGCTCACCGGACATGGCGGCCGAGCGCAAGACATTGGCGCACCACGCATTCCGTGGGATGGCAGGTAATGCCAAGCAGATGCACGCGGCGGGTATCGTGTTCGATAGCGATGAAGACAAACGGGTTGAACCCGCGGTCGACCCCGCGGCGCTGGGTCGACCTACCCCAGCGTCAGCGCCGTCAGCGCAACTCCGGCCACGCCGACGGCAGCGCCCATGCTGCGCAGGGCGATCTGGTGCCGGTGCCCAGCGGTGACCAACAGGGCAAAGCCGAGACCGGCGGCATGCAGCAAGGCACTGCCCAGCAGCATGCCGAGGTTGAAGCCCGCGCCGCCGCCTTCGGCACCGTGCGCGTGGCCGTGCAGCAGGCCGGCGACGATGCATACGGCGAGGGCAGCGGCGGGGACGGGACGGGTGGCGATGAGCAGGCCGAGGGCGATGACCGAAGCCGCAACGGCCCATTCCAGGGGACTGCTACCGAGTTGGGTCAGGGCCAGGCTGCCGATGGCGAGCGCACTCAAAAAGCTGGTCGGTAACAGCCAGCGCCAGCGACCGCCGAGGCGCACCGCGAGCAGGCCGACCGCGACCATGGCCAGCAGGTGGTCCCAGCCCAACATCGGATGGGTGAGGCCCGCGGCGAGCCCGGTTTCAGCGCCGTGATTGGGGTGCGCGGACAGGCCGGCAGCGACACAGATCAGGGCGAGCAGGCGAAGGGGTCGGGTCATGGCAGGGCTCTGGAATAAAAAGGGATCGGAATGAAAAGGGCACGCGCTTATCGGTTGAGGCATGGACTGCATGAGCCTACCACCAGCGAATCAAGAAGCGGGACAGGAAACATGGTGGGCAGTCGGCCCGCAAGGCAATGCTGCGCCGTGCTGCTCCGTGCTGCGCCGTGCTACTCCGTGCTACTCCGTTCAAGCAGTCGTTGGCGCCTGCGCGAGGGCTTTGTGTAGCGCAGTCCGCAGCGCAGCAGGCAGCGGCGTTTTAGCGCCACCGATCGGTTGCACCGTGACCATGACGATCCGGCAGCGGCCACAAAGGACGCTATCCTGACGGGTAAAGGTCAGTTCGTAGGTGAATGAGGTGGTGCCGACCGCAAGCACGGTGAAGTCAGCCGTCAGGCGATCACCCATTTGCAAAGGGGCCAGATAATCGCTTTCGAGGCGGACCACGACGGCCACGTGGTCAGTGTCCGCGCCGGTGGGCGCTAAGGGGAGTCCAACCGATTCCAGCCAGGCTTGAAAAACCCCGTGGCAGAAAGCGGGTTGATGCGGGTAGAACAGGCGCCCGTAAGCGTCGGTGTGCTGTAATTGGATGACCAACGTCTGCGTGAACACGAAATCACCGCCGTAGCGGTCATCGTCCACGGTCTGGTCGCCATCGCAATCGCTTTCAAACGCTGCCGCCACACCACGTGCGGCGCCATCCCACCTCTGTGCTGAAGGACTCGGCGCCCCAGGGAGCGAGGCTGACCCATCGGGTATGACGCAGCCACAAGGCGTCGGCGCCTTCAGTTGTGAAAGTGAACGTTGTCACGTATACTCCGTCGTGACGGCCCCCGCCATGTCTACGCAACTTCCCTCATCATCAATCGCCCTGCCAACGTTCACCACGTTGCCCGGCCTGCTCGCCCAGGCCTTGGACCGCACCAGTAACGCGGCGGCCCTGAACTGGCGCGAAGGCGGCTATTGGCGGCGCATGTCGACCGAGGAATTCGCCGCGCAGGTGCGCCGTTTTGCCCTCGGGCTGACCAAGCTGGGTCTGAAATGCGGCGACTGTGTCGGTATCCTCGCGCAATCGTCGCCGTGGTGGCTGATCGCCGATCTGGCGATCGTCACGGTTGGGGCAATTTCCGTGCCCTTGTTCCCGACCATGTCGGCGGAGCATCTCACCTTTGCCATCGATAATGTGTCGATGCGCCACGTCATCGTCACCGACGAAGCCACCTGGGCTCTGGTTCGCCCTGAAGCGAGCCGCCTGGAAACCGTCATCACCAAAGGTGTGCACGCTGACCGTGGCCATCACGTCGATTGGCAGAAAGTCTTGGAACTGGGCGATGAGGTCGCCGCCGCGGATCCGCTGCGTCATGCGCATCTGCGCGACGCCGTGCGTCCGGGCCAGCCCGCGACGATCATCCACACTTCGGGATCGACCGGGCGACCGAAAGGCGTGGTGTTGACGCACGGCAATCTGGTCAGCCAGGTGCATGGCGCCGCCGAAGTATTTCCGCTCGATCCGGTGCACGACCGGGCTTTAAGCTGCCTGCCGCTGGCGCATGTGTTCGAGCGTATGGTGATGTACGATTATCTCGCACATGGCATCGCGGTGCATTTTTGTGATGATATCGCCTTTATTGGCGCCCTGATGCGCAGCGTGCACCCCACCGTGATGACCGCGGTGCCGCGCCTGATCGAAAAAGTGCATGCCCGCATCGCTGCCGACATTGCCGGCGGCAATGTCTTCAAACGTCTGATGGGTTCTTGGGCCTTGGAGCGCGCCGATAACCATCCGCCCGCGGCGGTACACGAGATCGCGGATACTGTTGCAGATACACTGCTGTACAAAAAAGTACGCGCAGCTTTTGGTGGTCAGCTGCGCTACTTGATCGTCGGCGGCGCGCCGCTGTCCGATGACCTTCATCGCTTTCTGCTCAACGTCGGCGTACCGGTCTATCTGGGTTACGGACTGACCGAATGTTCGCCCGTCGCTGCGGTAAATCGCCCGGGCGAAGCCAGCGTCGGCACCTGCGGGCGCCCGTACCCAGGTGTCGAAGTCCGCATTGGTGCCCACGATGAGGTCCTGGTGCGCGGTCCGAATGTCATGCGCGGATACCACCGCGATCCGGTCGCTACCGCCGCGGTCATTGATGGTGACGGCTGGCTGCACACCGGTGATCGCGGGCGTTTTGATGACCAGGGGCGCCTGATCATCACCGGGCGGATCAAAGAATTGCTCAAGACCTCGGGTGGAAAATATGTCAGCCCAGTGCCCATCGAACAAAAGTTGGTCCAGCACCCGCTGCTTGATCAGGCGATGGTGATCGCCGACGGGCGCCATTGTGTGACCGCATTGTTATTTCCCAATCCTGACACGGTGGCTACAGCCAAGCGCAAGGCGGGGACCGATGTGCCCGATGCCGAATTTCTCGCCAGCAAAGAATTCGCGGCTGATTTCGAGCGTCATGTGCGCGAGGTCAATGCGACGCTCAATCAATGGGAACAAGTGCGGCAGACCCGCCTGATCTGCGTGCCGCCGTCGATCGCCAATGATCAGCTGACCCCAACCTTCAAATTGCGTCGCCATCAGGTGGCGCAGGCCTACGCCAAAGAGATCGACCAGATGTACCGCGAGCTCAGCGAGCGACATCAGGACCAAGCAGCGCCGTCGTAGCCGGCCCTGTCCATCCACGACGCCAGCCACGACGCAAGTCCACGGAGGGAACCATGCGCGAACGTATTGCTATTATTGACGGAATCCGGACCCCCAACACCAAAGCGGGCGGAGTATTGGCGCGGTATAGCGCCGATGACCTCGGCGCCATCGCCGTGCGCGAATTGATGGCCAAGACTGGCTATTCGCACGCTGCGTTAGATGAATGCATCGTGGGCAACGTCGCCCAGCCCGCCGATGCGGCGAACGTTGCCCGAGTCGTCGCGCTCAAGGCCGGCCTACCAGAAAATCTCATCGCGAGCACGGTGCATCGCAATTGCGCCTCGGGCATGGAGGCGATCACCACCGCGGCCGCGAAAATCCTGGCTGGCGACGGCGAAGTCTTTGTTTGTGCGGGCATCGAATCGATGTCAAATATTCCGCTGCTGTTCGGGCGCAAGATGACCGACCTGTTCGCCGCCGCCATGCGTGCCAAAGGATTGTTCGCTAAGCTCGGCGTGTGGTCGCGGTTCCGTCCGTCGATGCTGACACCGATCATCGGCATTCAACAGGGACTGACCGATCCGATCAACGGCATGATCATGGGCAAGACCGCCGAGGTCCTGGCCCGCGAATTCGCCATCAGCCGCGCCGACCAAGACGCGTTTTCCCTGGAAAGCCATCGCCGCGCCGCACTGGCAACCAAGGACGGAATCCTGGCCCAGGAAATCACCCCCGTCCCGGTGCCGCCTGGGTTTACGGAAATGATCACTGCCGATGACGGCATCCGCGCTGATCTGACGGCGGCCCAGTTAGCAAAGCTGAAACCCTATTTCGATCGTCTCGCCGGCACCGTTACCGTCGGCAACAGTTCGCAATTAACCGATGGGGCTTGCGCCGTGCTGGTGATGGCGGAATCCCGTGCCATCGCCGAAGGCCTGAAACCACTCGGCTTTTTGCGCGGCTACGCCTACGCCGCCCTGGATGGCCGCCGTATGGGGTTGGGCCCGGTCTTCGCCAGCGCCAAGGCCTTTGACCGCACCGGACTGACCCTGGCCGACATGCAGCTGATCGAATTAAACGAGGCCTTTGCCGCCCAAGTTCTGGCCTGTCAAAAAGCCTTTGCCAGCGACGCCTTTGCCAAAAAAGAACTCGGCCGTGATCACGCCCTGGGCCCCATCGACCCCGCCATTCTCAACGTCAACGGTGGCGGCATCGCCCTGGGTCACCCGGTCGGTTCCACCGGCGCGCGTCTGGTCGTTACCCTGCTCAAAGAATTACGCCGACGCAAACTGCATCGTGGTTTGGCCACGTTGTGTGTGGGTGGTGGACAAGGCGCAGCTTTGATTTTGGAGACTGAATAATGGATATTAAATCATTGTGGGAATCGACTCGCAGTCCGAAGTCCTATGTCCTAGGTCTAGAGGCACAGAATCAACACGGCTCCTTTGGGACCTTCATGTACACAAAAACAGCAAATAAAAATTATGAACCCCGCACAGGAGATCTAGGACTTCGGACCTCGGACATCGGACCCGTAGTAATGAATGCCCATTCATTCCCGCAGAAAAAATCCGAAAATAAAAGTGAAAGTCCACGCATAGAGGACCTAGGACCTAGGACTTCGGACCTCGGACCCGTAGCCATGGAGATTTCGTCATGACTGCGATATCTGTAACCGTCGACGATTCCATCGCCACGTTGACCATCGACTGTCCGGGCGAAAAGGTGAATACCTTTTCCGGGGCGGTGATGGCGGAAATGGATCAGCTCCTGACGGCTTTGGCTCTGCGCAAAGACCTTCGCGGTTTGATCGTCACCAGTGGCAAGGAAGGCATTTTCGTTGCCGGTGCTGATATCGGCGAAATTCGCGGGATTCGCGATGAAGCCGACGCCTTGGCCAAGGCCAAGGAAGGTCAGCGGGTATTCCAAAAATTGGTCGACCTGGCATTTCCCAGTGTTGCCGCCATTCATGGCGCGTGTCTGGGTGGGGGTTGTGAGTTGGCCCTAGCCTGCACGGCGCGGGTCGCGTCGGATTATGAAAAAACGAGTATCGGTCTGCCCGAGGTGGCTCTTGGATTTGTTCCGGGTTGGGGCGGCACCCAGCGTCTGCCGCGTCTGATTGGACTTACCAACGCATTGCCCTTGATTCTCTCGGGCAAACCCGTCGACGCGGCTAAGGCGGCGAAGCTGGGTCTGGTCGATCGGGTATGTGGGCAGCCCTTCCTGCTGACGACTGCGCGGGAAATGCTTTTGGCGCTTATTTCTGGCGGGCGCTCAGCGCTGACGACGGCGCGGCGTCCGCTCACTCTGACGCAGAAACTGCTCAACGGGCCGTTGAAAATGTTGGTGTGGTCCGCGGCTCGCAAAGAGGTCATGCAGGCGACCAAGGGTCGCATGCCAGCGCCGCTTGCAGCGATCGAGGTGGTCCGCACCACGATTGGCGGCGACCTGAGTGAGGGACTCACGGTCGAAGCGCGGACATTCGCCCAGCTCGCGGTGACGCCGGCATCACGCAGTCTAGTCGGCTTATTCTTTGCTTCAGAAGCGGTGAAAAAAGCCGGCGGCCGCCCGCGCGGTCCGGCGCTGATGCGTCCAGCAGTGCTGGGGGCGGGTGTCATGGGTGGCGGCATCGCCTGGATGTTTGCCCGCAAAGGACTTCAGGTTCGGATCAAGGACCTGACCTTGGAAGCCGTCGCCAAGGCGTACAAGACCGCTGACGATTATAGTCGGCAATTGGTCAAACGTCGAAAGATGAGCGACAGCGAAGCACGCCAAGTCTTGGCGCGCATTGGCGGCGGCACCACCTGGACGGGCTTCAAGACCTGTGATGTGGTGGTCGAAGCCGTCGTCGAATCCGTCGCCGTCAAACGCAAAGTGCTCGCGGAAGTCGAACTCGAAATCAGCGATGATTGCGTTTTGGCGACCAATACCTCGAGCCTGCGCGTTGCTGACATCGCCCAGGGCCTGAAGCGCCCGCAGCGCTTGGTCGGCATGCATTTCTTTAATCCGGTCAACCGTATGCCGCTGGTCGAAGTGGTTGCTGGGCCGGCCAGCGATGAAGACGCGGTGGCGCGAGTCGCCGACCTTGCTCGACGCTGCGGTAAAACTGCGGTCGTGGTCCGCGATTGTCCGGGATTTCTGGTTAATCGTATCCTGTTGCCTTACCTCAATGAGGCCGCGCGGATTCTTCAAGAAGGCGGTGACGTGGTCACCATCGATCGGGTCATGACCGCCTACGGTCTGCCCATGGGGCCTTTCCGCCTTGCCGATGAGGTCGGCATTGATGTCGGGCATAAGGTCGCAAAAATCCTGCACGAAGGCTACGGCGACCGGATGCCGGTTGCGGAATTTCTGGGCACCGTGCACGAAGATCTGAAATTGCTCGGGGTCAAAGGCGGGGCCGGATTTTATCTGCATCAGCGCGGCAAGAAAGCGCAGCTAAATCCGACCGTACGCACGGCGTTGACCGCTTGGCGCCTGGCGCACAGCGTTACGCCACGGCAGATAGAAGCGGTAGAGATCCGCGAGCGCTGCTTGTTGATGATGGTTAATGAATCGGCGCGCTGTATTGACGAACATATTGTTGCCACCCCGGCGCTGCTCGATCTGGCCATGGTCATGGGCACCGGCTATCCGCCGGAACAGGGCGGCCCGCTGCGCTACGCGGATGCCTATGGTATCAGCCACGTCGTGCAAAAATTACAGGCCATGGCAGCTCAGCTCGGACCGCGATTTACACCCGCCCCTCTGCTCGAACGCATGGCCAGCGCCGGTTTGACCTTTCACACTTCTGACCTGGCCGCTGTTCGCAGCGCGCCAGCGTCCACCTGAACTGCGGAGTACCCCATGACTACTGAACCCACCCCCGATCCTCGCTCCGACGAAGCCGAGATGCTGATCGACACCTCGAAAATGAGCGTCGACAAGCGCGAAGCGATGGAGGTCGCCGAATCCGCGCGCGAATTCGACTGGGTCAAACCCAGCTTCGGCTCGCGGCTATTCATGGGCGAATTCGCGCATGAGATGCTCGATACGTTTCCGATGCAGTCCGAGGAGGACAAAGCCATCGGCGATGCCTTTTGCGCCACCTTGGAGGCCTATCTCCAGGAGCATCTGGATGCCGAACAAGTCGACTTGACCCGCACGATCCCGCCTGCGGTCATCGACGAATTGTTCCGCCTTGGCGTCTTCGCCATGAAGGTACCCAAGGAATACGGCGGCCTTGGCTTCACCCAGGTGAATTACAACCGGGTGATGATGATGCTGGCGACCTATTGCGCATCGACGGCGGTGCTGGTGAGCGCGCATCAGTCCATTGGCGTGCCGCAGCCCTTGAAACTGTTCGGCACCGAGGCGCAGAAGAAAAAATACTTCCCACGCTTTCGCGACCACACCATTTCGGCATTTGCCCTCACCGAACCCGGCGTTGGTTCTGACCCATCCAAGATGATCACCGAAGCGGTGCCGGATGCCGATGGAAAAATGTGGACGATCAACGGTGAAAAATTGTGGTGCACGAACGGTCCCATCGCAGGGCTGTTAGTCGTCATGGCCAAGACCCCGCCCAAAATCGTTCGCGGCAAAGAACGGCAGCAGATCACCGCCTTCATCGTCGAAGGCGACAGTCCCGGTCTGGAAGTCGGCCATCGCTGCGATTTCATGGGCATCCGCGGCATTCAAAATGGGCTGATGCGCTTCAAAAACGTACGCGTCCCGGACGAGAACATTATCTGGGGCCAGGGAAAAGGATTGAAACTTGCGCTGACCACCTTGAACACCGGACGGCTGACCCTGCCGGCCGCATGTACTGGCGTTGCTAAAACCTGCCTGTCCATTGCTCGCCGTTGGGGCAATGCACGCGAACAATGGGGTCTGCCCATCGGCCAGCACGAAGCCGGACGTGAAAAAATTTCCTTTATTGCCGCCACGACCCTGGCCATGGAGGCCGTCACTTGGCTGACCTCGCACTGGGCCGATAGCAAAGACAAAGATATCCGCCTCGAAGCGGCGATGGCCAAATTGTTCTGCTCGGAAATGGCCTGTAAAATCACTGACCTCACCGTCGCCTTACGCGGTGGTCGTGGCTATGAAAAGGCATCCAGTCTGGAAGCACGCGGCGAAGATCCGTGGCCGGTTGAACGCATGTACCGCGACACCCGCATCAACACCATCATCGAGGGCACTTCGGACATCATGCGCCTGTTCCTGGCCCGCGAGGCCATGGATCCGCATTTGAAAATGGCTGCCGATATTCTCAAGGCTTCGACCCCGGCGATGCAGAAATTGCGCTCCGGCGTCAAGCTCGCCGGATTCTACGCCGGTTGGTACACCAACCAGTGGGTCAATGCCAGCTTGTGGAAGGGTTTCGATGACATGGGTCGCCTGGCCGACCATTATCAATTCCTGGATGCTACCGCGCACCGCCTGGCACGGACGATCTTCCATTACATGGGCCTGTACCGCGATCGTCTCGAACGCAAACAAGTGGTCTTGGGCCATCTCATGGACATCGGCACCGAATTGTTTGCCATGGCCGCCACCTGCAGCTACGTGCGTGCCCTTAAAAAGCGCAACCCCGATGACGATACCGCCATCAATCTCGCCGATTATCACTGTCGCGAAGCCACCCGCCGCATCGAAGCCCACTTCCACGCCCTTAGCCACCGCGACGACCGCCTCATGGGCGGCATCGCCAAATCCGTCCTCAGCGGTGAATTTATCTGGTTGGAAGAAGGCATGGCGAAGTTGAAAGAACGTAAAGCCTAGGGATATCATGCGGATCTCGTTTTATGCGTACTCTTGGAACGACGTAGCGTCCTGCGTCCTGCGTCCTGCGTCCTGCGTCTCCCGTCAGGAGACGTCACGCAGGGATGGGGCATTCACGCATACCCAATCCTTTTGTCTGTGCGGAAATCACAGGAAAGGAGCTCGGGACGCAGGACGCAGGACGCAGGACGCAGGACGAAAATTCCTATTGCAGTTCCCTGTTTATGCGGAAATGCCAAATCGATGAACGACACCTTCAGCACCGAATCGCTGGAGAGAGAGCGACGGCTCGGCCCCCAGTTCAAGAAGCCGGGTTTGGTGCGCTATGCGCGCCAGGCTACCGGGGTGATGTTGTCGTGGGTGGAAGCGTTGATGGCGTCGCGGATATCCGTACAGGGGACGCATAATATTCCCGATGGGCCAGTGTTGTTTGTCGCCAATCATTTTACGAGGAGTGAAACGTTCATCCTGCCGTATTTGATTGATCGCTATGCGCGCCGTTCGGCGTTATCGTTGGCGCACTGGAGATTGTTTAAGGGGCTACTTGGTGATTATTTGCGTGCGATTGGCGCTTTGCCGACTCGCCATCCTGAGATCAAGCAGCGTATTGTTACCGATCTGCTGACTGGGCGTTCGGACTGGTTAATCTATCCCGAAGGGGCGATGATCAAAAATAAGAAGGTCTGGCAGAATGGCCGATTTTTACTGGAGACGCCGGAGCGCTCCGGGTCACCGCATACAGGGTCAGCGGTGCTTGCCCTGCAAGTATTAATCAACCGCGAACTCTATGCGCGAGCGGTGCGGGAAGGTGATCGGGCGGCGCAAGACCTCTATCACCAACGCTTCCAATTTAGCGGCAATCTACCGACCGCGTTCAATATCGTGCCGATCAACATCTCGTATTATCCGATCCGACCTGGGCCGAATGTGGCGTACCGTTTGGCGCGCATGCTGATTCCACAATTGCCGCGCACCCTGGAAGAAGAACTCAGCATTGAGGGCAACCTGCTGTTCAAGAATACCGATATTACGGTCTATTTTGGTAAACCGGTGGATCTGGAACGCTATCGAGTACTGTTGCGGCCTGGCCTACAAACCATTGATCATGGCGATAGCGCCGCAATCCGCGAGATGATCGAAGGGCTGAAACATCGCCTGACCAACCGATTGATGGGTGAAGTGTACCGCCGCCTGACCATCAACATTGATCATCTGGTGTGTAGCGCGATTCGCCATCGGCGTCGGCCGGAAATGACCGTTGCTGACTTGCGCGCGGTGGTCTATCTCGCCGCGCGGGAAATTCAGGCCAGCGGTGATCGTCGCATTCATCGCACCATTGACGGAACCCTGCTCGATCTGCTCACCGGGGCGCAAGTGCCAGCCTTGGCGAGTATCCGCCGGCTGGCGGTGCGCACCAATGCGGTGATTGATCGGGGCAATAGTTTCCTGATTGATCAACAAGCGTTACAGCGTCGGCACACGTTTCATGACATTCGGATCAAGAATCCGATTGGGGTCATCGCCAATGAATTGGAACCGCTGCGCGAAGCGGTACAGGCGGTGCGCACGGTGGTGAATTTGCCCAGTTCGCATCTGCGTGGCCGTATCGCCGACTTGTTGTTGGCCGAGGATCTGGTCGAATTCGAAAACGATCATCAGGCCGGATTGCAAGCGCACGCCGCTGGCGAACAGCCAGCGATCAAGCCGCGCGACATCTGTTCGCCCTTTTTTCTGCGACCACCCAATGCGACTGTGGGCATTGTCCTGTCGCACGGATACTTGGCCGCACCACGTGAAATCCGCGATCTTGCCGAATATCTCGCCGAGGAAGGCTTTGCCGTCTATGGCGTACGGCTCAAGGGTCATGGCGGCTGCCCCAGCCAGCTTGCTACCGTCGACTGGAAGGAATGGCAGGCGAGTTTTGATCGTGCGTTTGCCGTCGTGCGCCATTCGTGCCGTCGGGTTATTCTCGCAGGTTTTTCGGCGGGCGCCCTGCTAGCGCTGCGGGCCTCTGCGCGGCCGGTGCACGACGTGATCGGTGCGATCGCGATCAATCCGGCGATTCGCCTGCAAGATCCCAACAGCCGCCTGGTCTCTCCCGTGTTGGCGTGGAATCGGGCCCTGCGCGCTCTGGCCATTCCCAAAGGCGGCTTTGAATGGGTAGAAAACCATCCCGAATTTTCTGACGTCAATTACACGCGCAATTATCTCAATGGCATTCTGCAATTACGTCGCTTGATCGCAGCGACCTGGCGCGATCTCGATCGGGTCCGTATTCCGACGTTGGTGGTGCAAGGGGATCAGGATCCGGTAGTTGATCCCCGCGGCTCGCGGCGGTTATTCGCTAAACTGGGCTGTGAGGGCAAGGAACTCGCAATGATCGCGACCCGTCGTCATGGAATCCTGCGCGGCGATGGCGCTGCTGTGGTCCACGCCCGTATTGCGGAATGGGCCCGGCGCATTGCGCACGAGCATGCGCCCTTGACGCTGACCAGCGAACCACTGCCTGTACCGACGGACGCATGTTAAATTCAGGATCGGTGGACGCGGGTGGAGTGCTCGCGCTTGATGCCGGTACCACCAGCGTCCGCGCCGTTGCCTTTAGCGCGTCGGGCGGGCGCTTGGCGTGGGCCCAGCATCCGGTCACCCAGTATTATCCGCAATCCGGCTGGGTAGAACATGACGCCGATGAGATTCTGGCCGTGGCTGCGCGGGTCATCCGGGATGTCAGTCAAAATCCACGCAGCGGAAAATTGACGGGCCTAGGCCTGACCAACCAGCGTGAAACCGTGGTGGTGTGGGAACGCGGCAGCGGTCGGCCCATTCATCGTGCCATTGTGTGGCAGGATCGGCGCACCGAGGTGGTGTGCGCAGAATTGCGGGCGGCCGGCGCGGAAGAGGCGATTGCTGCGCGCACCGGCCTGCGCTGCGATCCGTATTTTTCTGCAACTAAGATCGCCTGGATTCTTGATCACGTCGCTGGCGCCCGCGCTCGCGCCGAGCGCGGCGAATTGTTGGCAGGCACCATCGATACCTGGCTGATTTGGCAATTGACCGGCGGCCGGGTACATGCCACCGATCCGACTAATGCTTCGCGGACCTTGCTGTACGATCTCCGACAGGGCGCCTGGGACGAATCCTTATGTGCGCAATTCCGCGTGCCCCGGTCTCTGCTGGCGGAAATTCGGCCCAGTGTCGGGGACTTCGGTCATCTCGATCCCTATCTGACTGGCAGCGATCTCCCGATTCGGGCGGTAATCGGGGATCAGCAGGCGGCGGCGGTGGGGCAGGGTTGCGTCTATCCCGGTTCCGCTAAGGCGACCTTTGGCACCGGTGCGTTCGTGCTTTTGCATACTGGCGGTACCGCGCTGCACTCGCAGCAACGCCTGCTCAGCACGGTGGCCTTGGATGCGCAGTACAGACCGGCGTTCGCGCTGGAGGGCAGCATCTTCAACGCAGGTACCGTGGTGCAGTGGCTGCGCGATGGTCTGGGGATAATTGCTGACGCGCCCAGCACCAGCGTGTTGGCCGCATCGGTAGCCGATACCGGTGGGGTGGTGATGGTGCCTGCATTTACCGGTTTGGGCGCACCGTGGTGGGACGCCGACGCGCGCGGGCTGATCTGCGGCATGACGCGAGCGACGACCCCTGCGCATCTGGCGCGGGCGGCATTGGAATCCGTCGCCTATCAGACCGAGGATCTTCTCCTGGCCATGGCGGGCGACGGTCAGTCCTGTGCTGTGCTGCGGGTCGATGGCGGCATGGCGGCGAATGATTGGTTCTGTCAATTCCTTGCCGACCAGCTCGGCATCGTCGTCGAGCGTCCCGTAGATATTGAAACCACGGTCCGTGGTGCGGCTATTTTGGCGCTTTCTGGACTATCAGCAGCCGGGACCGCTGGACTCCCGTCCACGCAGGCGGCGGCGTGGTGGCAGGTGGAGCGGCAATTCCAGCCCGACTCAACGGCCCCGCGAGCGTCGCGCCGAACCGCATGGCTGGCGGCAATCGCGCGCGCGCGCAGCTGAGCATCGACACGCGGCGACGATCTTCGTCTAGGGTTGCGTGCGCATTGGCCAGCGGAGGATACCAACAATGCCGCCGACACCTTCAGCCCTTCCCATGCGCACTAGCGTCTTCACCGCCTGCACGCCGTGGCTGCAGCTTGCAGAATTGATTCCAGCCGTGGCAGCGGCTGGGTACGGCGGTATTGAAATTGGCTTGCGCGATCGTCAGTGGGACAGCACCAAGCCGCGGCAATTCTGGTCGAATAATCCGGCCATGCTGGATTATGCCCACGCCCTGGACGAAGCCGCCGCGCTTGCCCACGTTTTGACCGCCAGCGCATTACCGTGCATCGGTATCGGTGCGTACGCGACGGCCTGGGACCGCGAGCACCATGACACCTGTTTTGCCGTAGCGGCGCAATTACATGCGGGGCTTTTACGGATCCGTGCCCCAAGCTATGACGCGAAGCGGCCGTATAGCGAACAATTACTGGACTTGCGTGCCATCTACCGCGATCTGGGCCAGCGGGCCCAGGCAGAAGGAACGCGCGTGGTCATTGAATTGCATGATCATTCGCTGTGCCCTTCGCCGTCAGCGGCCTTGCGGGTTTTGGAAGGCAGCGATCCCCGCGGTCTGGGGGTTATTTTTGAACCCGCCAACATGATCAAGGAAGGGTGGGAGGCGATGCCGCAGGCCATCGCCAGTCTGGGGCCGTATTTGGCGCATGTTCACGTCAAGGACGTGCGGGCGGATATTCAACAGCTGCCGGCGGAACATCGGCGGTGGCAATGGTCCTTCGTGCCCTTGGGCACTGGCCTGTTGGATTGGCCGGGAATTGTCCAGGCCGTGCAGGCGGCTCATTACGACGGCTGGTGGTCGATTGAGAATTTCAGCGGCGCAGAAGAGGGACTCGCCCGCCTAGCAAAAGATCAGGCGTGGTTGGCGCAGATCCTGGCCGCGGCTCAACCCGATAAACGGGCCTGATGCAGCGCGTCGCGAACGGCCCGGACCAGATCATCATGGCGTAAGGGTTTGTGCAGGAGGCCCTTCTCTTCGGATAGGGTGATGGTGATGGTGCCGTCGCTGCGTCCATCGACGGCATTGGCAGCGTTCAGCAATAAATTCAACAAGACCTGTCCCAGGCCGCCAGTTGAGGTCGCTATCGGCAGGGCCACGGGGGCATGATGCACCACGGTTCGCACCCCCACGCTGACTGAGCGTGCTTTCGGCTAATTCCAGAGTGCTGCGCAGCACATTGTTGGCATCCGCACGGCCGCGTTCAGGGTCTCTCGCTGACCAGGGGGTAGCGCTCCTGGCTTTCGCTGAGCGCGGCCAGGGTATTTTGCTTGGCGATCAAAATAACCGCAATGACCTGGCTGGTCATGGCACTGGCGAGCAAAAAATTCTGCAAAGCAAGCAGACGGCGATTGAGTTCGCTGCACGTCGTCAGGTCACCGATCCATGGTTACCGCCAGGGCGGGACAAGCCCGGACCTGGAAGTAGTCTCGATATCGGACCCGGAGCCGTGCTGGCGTCCTTCCGCTCTGGCGGGGTTGACGCGATCATGAAAGAACCGTGCTATTCGCATGACCGAGTTGCCTTGCCAGGGCGAAAATCCGACTGCGCCCGGCTTGAGCCCTATTGCAAGCCCTATTGTGAGCGTGCTTCAAGCGGACCGGCAACCAACGCCGCCAAGATTCAATGGAAGCGCTGCTGTTTTATCGAGCCATAGCGCAATTTATTGCACATGAAGGCTTTTTCCTCCAAGGCCGGACTGCCACCTTTTTCGAGCAAGGCGTTGTAGATGGACTGGGCCTGGGTGAAATATTTTTGGGCCTGGGAGTAGAGCCGGTCGCGGCCGTCATTATTGCCGGCATCTAGAGCTTTCTGGTAAAAACCTTTGCCCTGCGCAAATAAATCGTCGGCTTTGCCTTCATCGCCGCTGACGGCGGCGCCGACCTTGGTGTTTGCCTCATCCGGATGTTCGGCTTCGGCGGCCTTCAGTGCGTCGGCATCGCCCAATTGTTTGGCGCGGGCGATACGTTCGCTGCGGCGGCTGTCTGCTTCATCTTTGGCGCTCTTGCGCGCTTCTTCGCGGACCTCGCGCAGGCGCACCTGCGCCGCGGCGACGTCATCAGCGCTCTGCTTGGTTTTGATATCGTAGAAAGCGCGGGCCTCCTTGCCCGAAGAGGTATCGCCAAAGCGGCGGTCAAGCATGCCCATAAAGATCGAGGCCTGCTTGGGATTGTCATTATTCAGATGCAGCACGACATTGGCGAACAGCATGGCGGCTTTGTCTTCGCGCACGCTGCGCGCGAGCAGGGGATCTAGCAGCAAAGCCTTGTCCATCATCGCCGCGACTTGGTCGTCTAGCCGGCTCTGATAGGCGAATTTCGCCGCATCGTACCAGGCCAGCGCATTCGTGGCCAGTTCGCTGTTGCGCAGACGGGCCAGGCGTTCGTTAAATTCGGCGCGGCGTTCGGCGATGATCGCGTCGACATCGGCCTTTTCGACCTTGCCGATACGGTCAGAAGGCAATTCCGAGGGCACGAAATCCTTGCGCCCGCGCACCAGTAAAGTGACTTTTCCGGTGCGGCGCTGGGCCTGTATCCAGGCTACGGGATCGCCATCGACGACGGTCTGATCGCTCATGCTGCGAATCGGCACCGCCTGGGTCGGAGCCGGGCCATCAGTGAGCAGGACCAGATTGGGATTGGTTTCGAAGCTGCGCGACAATTCATCGCGATCATCGAGTTCTTTGAACAGGCGCTCCATCGCTTGGGCGCCACGGACGATATCCTGGGCGCGCACCAGCGTAGCCGGTTTGGCGTCGAGGCTGGTGATCGCGCGGGCGCGACTGACCGCCATGGTCCAATCTTTGCGCGCGGGGGCTTGCGAGTAGGCCGCTTCGGCTTCGGCGAGCATCGTCTGCGCCTCGGCTTCATCGGCGAAAGTGGTCTTGATCGGGGCGGCGACCGGTCCGGGGGCGACCACCGGATTTCGGTCAGTGGCGGTGCGCGCAATCGTGCTCGGCTGGCTCAGGGTGGGATCGACCGAGGGCGTCTGTCGCGCTGCCATCGTCGTATCAGTGCTCTGGGCCAATGCTGGCTCATCACCGGCCGGAGGGGTATCGGCACCGCCGAGCAGACGCCGCGGCAGATCCGGAGCGAAGACATACACCGCACCAATACTGCCGCAGATAATCACCAGGGCCAGCCAAAAACCGCCGCCTTTCTTAGGCGCGGGACGGGTGGTACGACGTGGTGCGGACGGGGGCATACGGACTCCAAAGGGGATGGCAAGAGTAGCTGGGCATAGCCGGGCCAACAAGGCTGAACGGACCCGGCGGTCGCAGGTTCATCAGCTGCCTGCGGAGCCGTACCGACGTATACCCATCCGCCACAGGGTCGTTGACACTGCCAAGGCGACTACCGCCACCAGCGGCGTCGCCAAGGCTTGCCAGGGATCGACATCACCATGACCGACGAACAGGCTCGCGGGATGAAAGGCGACAAAGGCAAAGGGCACCACCAGGGTGAGGAACCAGCGCAGGACCGGATGGTAAATTGAGGTCGGCCAACGTCCGAATTCCATCAAGTTGTAGACGGGAGGAACCATGCCCACGCGATCCTCGAACCAGAACCCGGTCGCCGCGAAACCCATGAACACCGCGACGATGATCGCCAGCGCCGACAGCAAGAGGAACACCAGTAAAAGGATCTGGCCCGGACCGAAATGCGCCTCAGGCAGACGCAGTGCCGCGGTCACCATCACCGCGATGCCCAGAGCGACGCCAGTCAGATCTTCAATGGCTAAACGATCGAAGCAGATTTGCAAAAAGGATGGGAATGGCCGCAGCAGCACGCGGTCGAGATTGCCTTGGATGATGTAGGTATTGGACAGACTGTACAGATTGCCGCAGAAACAGTGAAACAAGCCCACTGTGGTCAGGCTGAAACCGAGCACAAACAATAATTGGTCCGGGGTCCACCCCGCCAGATGCGGAGTTTTTAGGGCATAGATCTGCAACATCGCCAGGGCGACCAGGCCGCGGCAGATCTCATCCAGGCCCTGCAGAATCAGATCGCCGCGATACGCCAGCCGACGCTTCAGGGTAATCAGCAGCATCAGCCAAGCGATTCGCAGCGTGCGCATGGCGGCATGGTGACGCGATTTCCAGCGACGCCATCGGCGGCGGTAGCGTCGGCCCGGGCCGCGCTCGGGCGCGGAGCCGGCTCACGCGTAGGTTCGCGGTCGGCCAACCCACCATTGGCAGCCGTGGTCCCTTAAACACACTACCGACATGGAAACCACGCTGCTTATCCTGATTCTGTTGGGCGATCCCAGTGGGGCGGATCTCGCCCACGGGCTCGGCGCCGATCTGCAACGGCGCGCCGAGGACAAAGCGCAGGTCCTGGTCGGGGCCGACGCCATGGCCGCCTTGAAAGAACGCGGCCTGACCGCGCGGGACCTCATGGCCACACCCAATATCGGCACCCATCTGACCGGCGGCAATCCGCCCGCGCCGATCATCGTCTTACACGTCGACCGCGGTGAACGCGGCGGCGATGTCATTGTCGAAACCCGGGTGTGGGTCGATGGCCGCAGCGAACGTCACATCGCCATCGCCGGCGATGGCAAAGACGCCCTGCCAGCGGTGCTGTCGGGTGTGTTGTCCCTGATCGGCCACCGCATCGGCGCCCCGCAGCGCCTGGGTCCGCCCGACGATAACGAACTCGCCCGCCTCGCAGAAAACAATCGTTGGCTGGATCTGCTCACCCGCGTCGCCGAAGTAACCGACCGTACTCCGCGCCAGCGCTATTACGAAGTCCTCGCCTACGCCCGCCTCAGCCAACGGGACGCCGCCGTCGTCGCCCTCAACCATCTGCGCGAAGAAAGCCCCGGCCATTTCCTTATCGCCGCCGGCGAAGAATTGATCCCGCCCAAACCGGAAGCGGTCACCGTCCCCGAGGCAACCCCTGCGCCGGCCCCGGGCGAGGAAAATGTGCTGCGAGATTGAGCATTCCGATCGCCTCGTGTGCCGGGATGCGCTATCGACCTGCTGGCTTTCCATCTTCCCCCAAGAGACCGTACAGATGAGCATTCTCCCATTCATCTGGCAGGGCCTCGGCTTTCGGCATCCCGAGCTAGAGTCCATGCAGAAACAGCTGCAGGCTAACCGGATCAGCGCAGGGCGCTTGGCAGGTCAGCGATCTTGTCGCCTCCAGGATCTAGAGTCTCAGATAGCAGAGCTTGAATTGCTCTGCCGGACTTTGTTTGTGTACATCAAGCAAAGCCCCAGTTTCGATGCCGCACGCTTTTACGAGGCATTTATCCGTATAGACGCTTTGGATGGTGAGCGGGATGGAAAAGTGACCAAACGCACAGTGGCCCCAGTTCGGCCAGTTTGGAAACAAAGGTCCGCCGGCCGCGGCGGCAAAACCGCATACATGTTCATTTCGATTCCCAGACATATTCCCAATACGCTGTTCGAGACGCAGGACGCAGGACCCAGGACGCAGGACGCAGGACGGAAAGTGCCTAAAGAAACATTCGTCACGATTTGCGGTACGATTTTCGCGTGATAAAGCGTGCCCTTACCCAACCAAAGCCAATCGCCATCACCGCTCCCACTCCCGCCAATGCCATGTCTTTCTGCGCATCCCAGACATCGCCCTGGGTGCCCAGATAGCTCTGACCGACGCCTTCGCTCATGATCAAGGCCACACCCCATTCCAGGCATTCGTAGACCAAGCTGTAGGCCAGGACCGCGTTGATGGCGGAAAATGAGGCCCACGCGCCCGAGATGGTATTCAAGCGGGCAAACAATTCGCGGATGGGATGGACTAACAGGACACCGAAGGCGAAATGGACTAGGCGGTCGAATTGATTGCGTTCGAAACCGAGCAGGCGATCCAGGCTGAATTCGGCGGCGCCGAACCAGGCGCCGATGCGGGTGGACCAAGCGTCGTAGGGGACTTCCGAGTAGGTGTAATGAGAACCCAGGGCGTGCAGTAATAAAAATGCGGTTATGAGCGCATAGCTGCGTCGCGACAACGGGAAGATCTTCCAGGTCGCGACGAGAACGATGACGAAAATCGCGGTCAGGATATGTTCAATGGCGAAATCGGCGGGATGGGGCGGATTGATCGCGGAAAGGCCGACGCCGATCAGGACCACGATCAACATGGTCAGGGCAAAGCGGATACTCGTGTGGGGTGGCGGCTCGAGCGGCGGTGGCGCTTGCACGCGAGGCGCTGCGGCAGTGGGAGCGGCTGGACCGTGAATGTCTACCATAATGATCCGCTTTTTAACTGCCGCCGCCGCGGTGGCGAGCCCCTGCTTGGCAGCAAAAAACCCTGCAGAATGCAGGATATACGCGACGAAAATTGCAGACAGTCCAGCAGAAGGATCTTGGGTCAGCTTGCTCCCAGCACCCGCTGCGCCCCGATGATTGCAGTCATGTGGTCTCGCATTCGCGCGCAATCAGCGCGATCGTGGGCTTCCGCTACACTGCGCTCGACCACAGCCCAGGTCATATCGGCGTGATGTTTGATGCCGCTCAGGCGGACAGGATCGATGGTGCCGCTGGCGATGCGAGCATAGGCGGCAAACAGGCTGATGAGGACCGCGGGTTTACCCTGCGCATTCTGGCGGATCTGGGCAAAACTGGCGGTCAAAATACCGGCCCAGGTTTCGGTGGGCATGCGCATACGGACCTGGTGGGCGTCGTCGTGGACGAACTCGGGGGCGAAATAACGCGCAGCCAGCGTGCGCAAGGGGGCGCTCAGGCGATCAATGCAGGCGATGGCAGTGAATGGATCATTGATCCCGGGTGACAGGGAGCGCACCGCGACTTCAACGATTTGCAAAATGCTGTAGGTCAGATCCTGGATCGGATTGCGCTGGCTCCCAATGGTGACCGCACGGCGCAGCAGGTCGTGATCGGGTTCGCGCAGCGGCGGGTCGGAGATGCTAAACAGCGTCATGTCGGCGGCGATAAATTCACCAAGCCGGATATGCAATTCGAGGCGGCGGCCGCTCTCTTTGGCCCAGGTGGTGATCCCCTCGATATCAATTCGGGCGAGATAACCGTGGCATGGCGACGCGAAAGTATGGATCAGGTCGGCACGCCTCTCGTCGACGACATAGTGCGCGGCCGGCGCTTTGGCGGTGGTCAAACGCTCAATGCTGCTTGAAAATTGCGAAAGCACGCGCCCGATGATCGAACTGGCCTGGATCGAAATGGTGATGCGATGGATGAACAATATTAATGCGGCAATGCTGGCCATGGCGAAGAAAAAGCTTACCAGCAACGAGACGTGCGGAATAAACGGAGCATCGTCGCTCTTGTAGGCGGCCTTGAGAACGATCAGGCTATAGAGGAACGTGGCGATGAAGGTGCCAAGCACCGCCTGATTGACATTATCAGTGATGAAACCGCGCAGCAGCCGCGGCCCGAATTGTGAGGACGCCAAGGTCAGCGCGACCACCGTCACCGAAAAAACCACCCCAGCGACCGTGATCATCGACCCGGCGATGGTCGACAGCATCGCCTGGGCCCCGGACACATTGGTTTGAAAAAAAACAGACAGAAAGCCATCTTCGCCGGGTTGCCAGCGGCTGTCGATGTAGAGCGTCAGGGTCGCTGCCAGCAGGCTGGCCACCGCCATCAGGGAGGGAATGAACCACAGCGTCCCCGCCAAGCGGTCGATGGAAAACAATAAACGCAGGCGCTTGGCGCGGGAGTGAGGGTGCATACCCACAGACTACGGTATCAGCGCCGGTGCCTACCCGGTGAAAGAGTCAGGGATGGACATGCCAAACGGGGAGGGGGATTCTATTATTGCTGGCAGCGTGCGATCAACTGTGCACGCGGGCGATCAATCTCTTTTCCGCCGCGGCATCGCCGACCACAATCAGATCGCTGCCCGCTGGCAACGGGGTGCCGGCGTCGACAATGGCCTGGGTGCGGCCATCGCGGCGCAGTGCCACCGCCAAGCAGCCGGTGGTGCCGGGCAGGTCGAGTTCGCGCAGGCTCTTGCCGCTGAGGCGATTAGTGATCGGCACCGCAACCAGGTCCAAGCCCTCGGCGACATGCATGATGCTTTGTCGGTTCAGTCGATTGAATAATAAATTGGCGCCCATCGCGGCATACGACAAAACCAGATCTGCACCTGCGCGATGGAGAGTGCCGATATTGCGCGGCAAGGTGGCGCGGGCGATGATTTCGACATCCGGCCGCAGACGGCGGCAGCAAATAGTCAGGAAAATATTCGTGTCATCATCATGGGTGGTGACCAATACGGTCGAGGTCTCACTCAGCCCGGCCTGAGCCAATAATTCCGGATCGGTGGCATCGCCGACCAGAGTCTCGGCGCGATGTTCGCGCGCGACGCGATCGGGATTACGCTCGATGATGCGATAGGGAACCCGCCGCGACTTGAGATCCGCGGCCACGGCCCGGCCCACGCGGCCCCCGCCGAGGATCAGCACCGGCTTCTCTTCGGCTTGATAGATGCAGAAGGCAGCATCGTAGGCGTCGACTTGATCCTGCGAACCGACCATGACCAGGGCGGTATTCGGCCCGATCACGGTGTCGGCGCGAGCCAGGGCAACGTGGCCGCGTTCCCAGACACAGGCGACGGTCAGACCCAGAGTCTGCTTAATGTTACTGTCGCGCAGGGTGCGCCCCACCAACGGAGTGCCGCGCACCAGGGCCTCGGCGACGACCAGATCGTCGAAACGACCGATCACGTGCGCCAGGGCGTCGCCCCCATGTGTGCGTCGCGCCATCGCCGAGCCCAGCAGGCGCCCCAGACGCAGCACTTCGCTGGCGCCCGCCAATTTCAGAATTTCTCCGCCATTGTCGGTGCGCGCGGTGGCAATGATCGGTGCGGTCGGATTGAGTTCGCGGACGGTGAAGGTGACGTTGGTATTGGCGAGTTCATCGGCCGTGGCGACAATTAACCCGGCGCTGCCGACCTGGGCGTTGGTCCACGCGGTGGGATCATCCGCGGCGCCCACCATGACTGACAGTCCGCGATCATGCAGGGCCAGGGCCTTGGTTAGGTCCTCGACCAGGATGGCGTACGGCACGCCATGCTGGGTGAGCTTGGCGATGAGTGCCTCGGTGATCGGATCCAGCGCGGTGAACAGCACGTGGCCCTGAATGTCGGCAGGTAATTGCCGCGGTGCCCGGGCGGTGCTCTGCGCCCGCATCCACGGCGCATAAAAGAATTCGATAAAGGTAAACGGCATCATCACCAAGAGCATGAACAGGCCGCTCAGCATCACGACCACGGAGAACAGCCGCCCCAGATCGGACTTAAAGGTGATATCCCCGTAGCCCAGGGTGCTCATGGTGGTGATGGTCCAGTACAGCCCGGACAGCCACGAATGCGTCTGGCCTTCGTAGACACTGATGAGGTGGAACAGGGCGGTGAACAGTCCAATGGCCGCCATGAGCCACAGGACCGAACGCAGCACCATCAAGGTGTTGGCGCGTTGGCCGCGGTCGCGGGCCAGCAGTTGCACCAGGACGGCCCAGGTCTTCATGCGGGCAGCCTCGCCCGGGACTGGGGGTGCCGCAAGCAGTCCAGGACATCTGGCTCCGCAGCGGTGCTGGGAGCGAATCGGGTCGTCGAGCGTCGTTGGGGCGAAAAGCGCCCAAGGTCTTCCTCATGGTGAACGTGCCCACAACACCAGGCCTACCGGTTCCCACGGCATGGGCCCAAGAACCTGTCGCATATTCCGTAAGTGGAGTCGTGAAAATAAGTTAGGAAAAGACATGGGAGTTAGTGTGTATCACTGAGGATAGGCCGGGTCTGGCCCTTGCCGGTCCACACGGCGAGAAGGACCCCGAGGCTGCGCCTACGGCGATTGCCGTGACTGCGCCGCACCCGGCACGGTCGACCCGAGGTCTATCGATGATGCGTATCCTGCTCACTCTCGCGCTTACCGTATTCCTGAGCCTAACCGCGCCGTGGCTGACGGCGGGCGAGCCCGAAATCCAGATCTGGGACGCGGTACGCAATGTCCCTATGCCCAATAATACGATCCAGGATCTCGGCCTCAGCGTGGCCGGCCTGCCGCTGAATCCAGCGGTACGCGCGTTCACCATCCGGAATAACGCGGCGGCTGGCCCAGGCACGGACCTGGTCCTGACCGGCCCGAACCTTTTCCCCACCGTCAATAATTACGGCTGGTACCGCGCGCACGCTAATCGCATTCCGGCCGCAAGCGCGGAGTCGCTCAGCCTAAACATCTATCCCCTGCGTCCGGGTCCCTGGCAGCTGGGCGTGTCGTATGGGAACAATGATGCGGACGAGAACCCGACCTATTTTGAGGTGCGGGGCATCGCCACCCAGCCAACCGGCCCGGCCCTGCTCGTGTTTACGGCTGGGAGGGTCATTCTGGATAACGCCATCCGAGCCCAGTTCGGGTATCCCATAGAAACCATTGCTGTCGGGCAAGTGCCGCAGCTACCCGGTGAAAGGATCCTGACCTACACGGTTGAGAATATCGGCGCCGCGACCCTGATCCTCAGCCGTGTCTTCTTTTCCTCGTTGGTGAATTGTCAGATGCGAGCCCTGGATATCTATCCGATCTCCCTTGCGCCAACCCAGACGACTACCATCCGCGTGGCCATTGGCGGGACCGTCATCGGAGAATGCTCGGGCCAGATCCAGGTCCAGAGCAACGACTCTCAGGGCCGCTCCAGCTATGACTGGCGGGTGGCCGGTGCCGTCGGGGCGTCGCCGGAAATCCGCATTCGGCAGGAAAGTGCGCGGGATGTCGTGGACGGCGAATCCAGGACCGGCCCGAGATTGGTCAACGATGCGCCCTGGAAGGCGGTGACCATCCCCTATCTGGTCGAAAACCTGGGCACCGCCAATTTGGTTATCACGGAGCCCACGGTCACGACAGCCGATACGGTCGTCACCTTCGCGTGGGAACCGGCGGTGAGCGTCTATCCGCTGACCCTGGCCCCGAGCGCATCGCGAATCCTGCTGGTGACGTTCCATCCGGCTCTCGCCGCTCCGCCGGGCAATTACACCTTCACTTTCAATGTGCCCAGCAACGACATCGATGAAGGTGCCTACGACTGGACCATCACTGGCGAGGCCACCGTGCCGAGGCCGGACCTGAGTCTGCGTTCACTGGGTAATGATCGCAGTATCAAAAAGAATGGCGTCGATGTCTTTCCCGATCTCCCGAATAATGTGGCGACTACCCTCAATTACACGATCGCCAACATCGGTGACGTCGACCTCAATTTCACCAGTGTCACCGTCGTGGCGACCCAGGCTTGTGCCGCGGCGATGACGGTGACGCCGGGGGCGCAGGTCATCGCGCGGACGACGAGCATTCCCTTCGCGCTGAATGTAACCCCTGATGGTACCGGTTTATGGAAAGTCACCGTCGAAATGCGCAGTGATTCGCCCGGTGAGGATCCGTACCAATTTGTGATCACCTCATATTCCAGCCGCAGCTCGGGGGGTGGGCGGGATTGTGGTTTCGGCTCGCCGGCGGGATTGCTACTGCTGCTCGGTGGGCTGACTCTGCTGCGCCGCCGCCGGCCCTGATTCACCGGTGCGCGGTGAAGCGCTCAGGGATCCTGTGGTAGGTCCTGAGCCGGACCCTGCCTTCCTGCTGACCCTGTGGCGCGACGTTTGTCGTCGGGCGCTAACGGTTCGACGCGTTCCTGCCAGCCCAGCCACAGGGCCCCAAGAATAAAGAGCAGGCCCGAGCCAGCGAGTAGGAACGGGCAGGCGCGAATGACCAGACCCGTGCGTGGCCCGCAATAGACGATGGTTCCGCTCTGAGTGGCCACTCGAGCGGCATGGTCGGGATCGGCGCGGCTGAGGCACGTGCCCGTCAGAAACGCGCCCAGCGCAACGGTGCCCACCAGGGCGACCACCGCTGCCAGCATCGTCTTTGCTGGGGTCAGGCGCATGGCATCAGTCTCTGCGCTAGGTGGCGGCTGTCGACTGACCCGCCGCTTGGCCGCATTTCTTGGCCGCATTTCTTGACCGGATTTCTTGACCGGATTTCTTGACCGCATCACGGGCCGCATGACCGTGTTGCATCCTCGCCAAGCAACCCTTGTCTGGATCCGGGATGGCGGTGGGATCCGGCCATGATCGACGGCATCCTCTTGCTTGGATTTGGTGGTCCTACCCCGGGTTGTTGTGGTCGCCGGGCAGTGTGTCCACGCACGCCGGGCTGCGAAGCCGCCTGCTTCGTTTCGGGGGTGTTGGGCGACAACCCGGCCCGCGCGGGCCGGGTCGAGGCCGTCGCCGCCCATTACGCCCACTTCGGCGGCTATTCGCCGTATAACCGGCTCACCATGGCCCAAGGCGAACGCCTAGCGGCAGTCTTGGCTGAACGCGGACTGACGGTGCCGGTCGCCTGTGGCTTCCGCCACTGGCAGCCGTGGGCCAGCGACGGGCTGCAGCAATTATCCGCGGCCGGCTGCAAGCGCGTGTTGCTGGTGGTCATGGCCCCGCATCAAAGTTCGGTGAGCTGGGACTGGTACCTGAAGCACGCTGCGGAGGCGGCTGAAAGCCTAGGTTCTTCCGCGCCGGAATTGGTTGGGGTGGCGGATCCTTTTTTCACCCATCCCGGTTTTATCGCCGCTTCTGTCGCGCGCCTGCGCGAAGCCACGGCGACCTGGACGCCACAGCGGCGGCTGGCGGCGCGATTGATATTCACCGCGCACGCGGTGCCCGAACCGGTGGCGAAGACCTCGCAATATACGCAACAGGTGGCGGAATCAGCGCGCCTGGTCGCCGCAGCGTACGGCCAGAGTGACCATCAGGTCGCCTACCAATCGGCGCCGCCGCCAGGCGGCGTGGCGTGGACGGGCCCGGATATCCTGACTCTGGTCGATCAAGCGGCGAAAGATGGCGTCACGGATATTCTGGTGCAGGCGGTCGGTTTTCTGGTCGACCATACCGAAGTCACCTACGATCTCGATATTGAGTCGGGCCAGCACGCGCAGGCGTTGGGCCTGCATCTGACCCGAGCCGGCTGCGTGCAAGACCATCCGGCATTCATCGCCGCCTTGGCCGATCAGATCCAACGGGCCGCCGCACGTATTCCTGCCTGAAGTGCCGCGGGCGCCTTGTGGCCGGGGCCGCTGACTTATCGTGCGTCGGTGGCGACGCGGCAGGAAACTGGCAAGCGCAAGCAGGCGCTGATGCGCTGGCTGCGTAATGCCATCTATTCGGGAAATCTGCGTCCCGGCGAAATGACGCCGACCGCGCGCGAACTCTGCGAACGTTTTCATCTCAGTCTGCGCGTAGTCGCCTTGGAAATGCAAGAGCCAGTTCCTTGCTGGAAGCCACCGATTTACCCGTAAACCGCATCGCCTCACGCTTGGTTTTCACCGACGAGCAACATTTCAGCAAACCATTCCGCCGCATTATGGGCTGTTCTCCAACCACGCACCGCCGGTCTGCCGCCGCACCCTGACGGCTGGCGTAAATCGTCACGTTAACGCAATAAACCCAACAGGTCGCGCACCGTGCGCTGGGCTTCGACCGGATGGCGCAGCGGGGCGCGGTCGATGACGGTGTAGTGGTTGCGGCGGCCGTCTTTGGCGACGGTTAAATAGCCGTCGGCGATGAGGTCGTGGACAATGCGCTGCACTGCGCGTTCGGTGATGACCACCTGCTGGGCGAGGTCGCGCATGCGCAAGGCGGGATCGCGGGCTAGGCAAATCAGCACGTGCGCGTGGTTGGACAAAAAGGTCCACGGTGCGGCCACCGATTCGGGGGGCGTTGTTCGTGGCAAGGCTGGGGGCGGACGCGGGGCCGAGCGGGGCATGCCCGGAGCCTAACGGCCGTTTCGCGACTTTCCATTTGCGTTTTCCAATACACGACATAAAAATCGTGTAATATGGTACATGAAATAAACGACGGGCACCATGCGAGCGAGGGCAAGCCCGGTCCCGCCCGCCCCGGCCTGGATAAGCTTGATCAGCTGGAAAGTCAGAGCATCTACATTCTACGTGAGGCCTACCGGCACTTTGGCCGCTTGTGCATGTTGTGGTCGATGGGCAAGGACTCGACCGTCCTATTATGGCTGGCGCGCAAAGCCTTCTTTGGCCACGTGCCTTTGCCTTTGGTGCACATCGACACTGGTTTTGAAATTCCCGAGGCCCTGACCTATCGCGACCGGCTGGCGCGGGAGCTCAACCTGACCCTGATTGTCGGCCGTCATGACGCAGCCCTGGCTGCACGCACGACTTATGTGCACAGCCGCGAAGACCATCCCCAGGCTGTGGACCGGCACCTGACCCGTAAGCAGTGCTGTTCACTGCTGCGCACCGCCGCGCTGAAACAAACGTTGGACGGCAGCGGTCCGCGCTATCGCCTGGATTTGGCCAGCGGCGAGCTGGTCCCCAGCGACGATCACGAGCCCTGGCATGGCGTTATTGTCGGGGCGCGCGCGGATGAAGAAGGCAGCCGTTCGAAAGAACGCTATTTCTCGCCGCGGGACAAAAGTAATCACTGGGATGTCGGGGATCAGCCGCCGGAATTCTGGAACCAATTCAAAACTGATTATGCGCCGGGCACGCATGTCCGCATCCACCCGTTGTTGGATTGGACCGAACTCGACATTTGGGAATACCTGCGTCGTGAGCAGGTGCCGCTGATCAGTCTGTATTTTGATCAGGGCCAGGGCACCCGCTTTCGCAGCCTGGGATGTTGGCCCTGTCAGGCGAATATTGCGTCCAAGGCTACAAACATGGACCAGATCATCGCGGAATTGCAATCAGGCGAATTGAAGGACATCGCCGAGCGATCAGGACGACTGCAAGACCACGAAGGCCGAGGCGGTCTCGAGGAACTGCGCCGCGATGGGTATATGTAAACCATCCTGCCTTTTCCGCTACTTCCTGTAAGCCACGGGTCATGCCTGGTTCGCCCTTCTCGCCCGGAAATAATTTTCTATGCAGCATGCCCACCTTCTTGCCGCTTTGCTCGCGTGCCTCCCGCTGCTAGCGGTGATTCGCCCCAGCCGCCTGGCCGCCCCAGCGGTTCAGCTCGTTCTCGGCCTGCTGGCACTCACGGCCCTTATCGGCTTAGCGGTGCCGCCCCACACCTGGCATGCAGTGAGCATCGCCAGCGCGGGTAATCCCCACGCATTTTCGCTCGGGGTGGCCGTGGACCGTCTGAGCATGACCATGGCAGCTTTCATCGCCGCCATCGGCTTGATCGTGGTGCGTTATGCATCGCACTATTTGCAGGGCGAGGCATCCCGTCCGCGGTTTATTGGCTATCTGGGCCTGATCCTGACGGCGGCTCTGGTGCAGGTGGTCAGTCCTGGGCTGGTGCAATTCGCATTGGCGTGGACGGTCGTTAGCATCGGGCTGACCCGCCTACTCATGTACTATCCGCAGCGCCCGGGTGCAGTCCTCGCGGCGCGGAATAAAACTCTCGTTAGCCGGTTGGGCGATACTGCGATGCTCGGCGCGATCGTGGCGGCGGGCCTGGGTCTGGGGACGACGGATCTCGGTGAAATGGGTGCGGTCCTGGCTGCGGGCTCGGCCACGTCGGCCACGTCAGCCCTGACCATGGTGACGGTATTTCTGAGTATCGCGGTATTGTGCAAAACCGCGCTGCTGCCGTTTCAGCACTGGTTGGTGGGCACCATCGAAGCGCCCACGCCGTTGTCCGCGCTGATGCATGCGGGGGTGGTTAATGCGGGTGGATATTTGGTCATCCGCTTCAGCAACCTGTATGCGGCGGCGCCCGCAGGGCTGGAATTATTGTTGGTCTTTGGATTGGTAAGCGCCGCCTTGGCTCCGCTGGTGATGTGGGCGCAAACCGATCTCAAACGCAGCCTGGCTTGGTCGACGGTGGGACAGATGGGCTTTATGGCGGTGCAATGCGGAATAGGCGCCTTTGGCGCGGCATTTCTGCATTTGATCGGGCATGGGTTTTATAAAGCCAATGCCTTTCTGCGCTCGGGAACCTTGCTTGGCATGGTCGAACCCGAAGTGGCGCCGCGCCCATTCCTATTGTCAGTGGTGGCATGGGTTATTGGCCTAGCGCTCGGCGGGGTCGTCTTGGTTGCGACGTACGGGGCGCTAGGCTTTCCCCCCGAGCGCCTGCATGGTGGATGGACTTTAATTGCCGTGCAAGCCTTGGCGGTGGCGCAGATGCTGGCAACCCCAACCCCGGGGCGCCTCGCGACGGTAGTGCGTGGCGGTCTAGTCGTGGTGAGTAGCGCGGTTTATGCCGCCTTGACCGTTGCGGCCGAATGGTGGCTTGCCCCGGTCACCGCACTGGTCGCCGCACCGGCACACCGCGGCGCTATCGGCCTGATCCTAGCCGTGGCGGTACCGGCAATTCTCGCTGTCTTGAGTCTGGTGTGGATCGCGTTGCCGAGTGCGTCGAGCCGGCCGGTGTTGCGGGCGTGGCGCGTGCACGCGGGCAATGGCCTCTATCTCGCTCAGATCAGCGAAAAAGTGGTGCAGTGGTGCTGGCCACGAGGACGAGGTCAGGAACCCCGGCGTTGAATTGACATTATTCCCTACCCTTTCCATTCATGCTGCATCACCACGACGTGCAGAAGGCGATCATCATTATGTCCACTCTCACTGCCGATTATGAAGCACTGATCATCGCGGCTTGTCTGCGCACTCCTCCGCTGTGGCAGCTGACTGATATGGTCGCAGTCAATCCCTTCCTGGGATATGCGGATGGCGATCTGCTCGCCGCCGAGGCAGCTCTGCAGACGCGGAACCATGCGGCGGTATTGCCCGACTGGGCAGTCCTGCGTGACGCTTGGCAACGTGGCGAATGTACTGCGGCGGATCTTGCCGACGCCACTGCGGAATTTAGCGCCGCCAATCAGATCCAGTCGGATACATTTTTGGCGACCGCGCTCCATGCCGTGCAAGGCCCGCCGCCGCAGCCGCTGAATATTCCCCGCTGCCGCAGCATCGCCGCGGTACGCACGGCTGCGGGCAACGTTGACTGGCAGGCTTCCGTGATCGAAGACCTGGGCAGATTCCTCGCCGCACATACCGACCACGGCGTTGCCCGTTGGCGTCTCGGTGGCTCCGAAAATCTCCTGAGCGCATGGCGGGAATGGATCGCTCATGATCGCAGCATGGCCGTGCGCGGCATGCATGGGCTTGCCGCGTATGTGGCGGGGCTACCTAGCGAAGCGGCGACGATACGCGCAGCTCTGCTCGCGGATCTGAGTTTGGAACCAGCAGCGTTGGAAACCTATTGCCTGCGCCTACTCAGCGAGATCCAGGGTTGGGCCGGGCGGTTACGGCAACAAGCGTGGCAGACCTCGCATCAGGCGGTGGGCGAATTGCCGGATCTGTTGACCATTCGACTGATCTATGATGCGGCGTGTGCACACCTGCTGCCATCTCCCAAGGTTGGTCCGGATATTCCAGCAGCTCTGGCGTCGGACGAATTGGTACGCGACCGGCAATTGCGCCACGTAATTTTGCTGGCTTGGGAATCAGCGTGGCGCCGCAGTGTCGTCGCTCGTCTCGCAGATCCGGGCGCGGGTAGCCAACGTCCGCAGGTGCAAGCTATTTTTTGTATTGATGTACGCTCAGAACCACTGCGGCGGCATGTGGAAGCTCAGGGTAACGGAATTGCCACGTATGGATTTGCAGGGTTTTTTGCGATGCCCGTCGCCCTGACCGGCGCGGTGCAGCAGGCCCAATGCCCAGTGTTGCTGAGCCCCGGCTGGCAGGTCGCGATCGCCGCCCCGCCCGCTCGTGGCTTGCCGCATCTCTTGGGCGCATTCCGGCGCTCCGCTGTCGGGGGTTTCGCGTACATGGAGACCCTCGGTCTCACCAAAGTCGTCAGCCTGATCAGCGGAACTCTGGGTCTGGACCGTACGCCACCGCGGGCCCAGGAAGAGGCCGACCTGAATCTTGAGCACATCAGCAGAGCTGATCGGCTGACCTTGCTGCGCGGCATGCTGACCAATCTGGGATTATCGCAGCCGTATGCCAGAATGGTGGTTTTGGTCGGTCATGATAGCACCTGTGCGAATAATCCGCAGGCAGCCGGCTTGGCCTGTGGAGCCTGCGGCGGTCACAGTGGCGCCAGCAATGCCCGCCTCGCGGCGCGGCTGTTTAATGATCCGGAGCTGCGTCAGCACCTTGCCACCGAAGGTGGTGCATACGCAATACCTGCGGACAGCGTGGCTGTGGCAGCGGTGCACGACACCGCCACGGACGTTGTGCGGATTCTTGACCGGGATCTTATCCCTAGCAGTCATGCGACAGATTTGGCGGAATTTGAGCGCGGGACCGCGGCTGCGGGAAGCGTACTGCGCACAGAACGTGCTCCGCACTTGCCTGGGCTCGACCATTCGGGTGGCGCACCCGGCCTGTGGCGCAGATTATTCGCGCGCAGCCGGCATTGGGCCGAATTGCGGCCGGAATGGGGCTTGGCGGATAATGCCGCATTCATCGCCGCCCCACGGGCGATGACGACCGGAAGCAATCTCGGCGGTCGGATATTTCTGCACAGCTATGATGCCCAGGCCGATCCCACCGGCGCGGTGCTGAACCTGATTCTTACCGCCCCGGTGGTCGTCGCGAGCTGGATCAATTTGCAATATTACGCAAGCACGGTTGATCCCCAGCGTTTCGGCAGCGGCAATAAAACTGTACACACGGTGGTCGGTGGCCTTGGTGTCGCGGCGGGTGGCGAAGGGGATTTATTGATCGGCTTGGCTTTCCAATCCGTCCACGATGGCCAGCGCGCCCGGCACCGGCCTTTACGGCTGCAGGTGTTCGTCGCCGCAGAGCGGGCCAACATTGACAAAATTATCGTGGGCCACGCCCATCTTTGCGATTTAGTCGAACACCAATGGATCGGCATGCATGCCATCAGCGCCGACGCCGCCACCTGTTGGCGGCGTCGCCCCGGCGGCCATTGGGAGGAAATGGCGCGTCCTTGAAATGAATGAATGCCCCAAGGGTCTTCTGTCTCCCTTCGTGCGCTTCGGGTGAGCCCGCGAATTTTTTGACACGAGGGGCCGCTTTATCCCGTACGGTCCGGTTCAGCGCGAGATGTCGAGCCCGCGAATGCCGGCCAAGACTACCGTATCCAGGGCGGTGCTGGTGCGGGTCATGATCAGTTTGCGCAGCGGCGAATCTTGCAGGCCGTCGAGGCTGTTCAGGCGCACGCAATAACTGACGTCAACCAAGGTCAGCGGGGCCCCGCGCACCACACGGAAATCACCTTCGAGATTACGGCAGCCGTACAGGCGCAATTCGGTCAGCGGCATGCCTTGCAGCCCATCGAGGCTGGTCAGGCTGGAATTGCCGCTGCAATCGAGGGTGGTGAGCTGGGCCCCACGCAGCGGAGCCAAAGAAATCACTCCGGCGCAATCGCGGATATCCAGACTGCGCAATTTCGCGGTCGGTAAGCCGTCCAGGCTCGCCAAGCGACCGCAATTGCGCAAGTCGAGGCGCTCCAGTGGTGCATCGCTCAGGGCGCGCAGATCGCCGCCCAGGCGTTTTGCGTCGCGCAGGAAGAGGCTGCGCAGGGGGCAGCCGCGCAGGCCTTCGATGGTGGTCAGGGATTCGCAGCCGTTGGCGTTGACCTCGGTCAGCGGCTGGCCTTGCAGGCCGTCCAGGCTGGTTAATTTGCGACAGCCGCTGAGATCAAGCTGGGTCAGGGTCGAATCCTTAATGAGGGATAAATCGCCTTCGAGTTCGCTGCATCCGGCCAGGGTCAGGCGTTGTAATTTTACTCCACGCAAACCGCGCAGGCTGGTGATTCGTTTACAGCCGGCCATGCGTAATTCGGTCAGCGGCATGCCCGTCAGCGCACCGAGATCGCCTACTAATTTGTCACAATTTTCAATATCCAGCTGGGCGATGGCCAAGCCTTGCAGCGGGACCAGCGAGGTGATGCTGCGATCAAGTACGGTGACCGCGAGCAGGCCATTGCTGAGCACGTCCATGCGGCAACGGAAACCCGATCGCTCGAGCGAGGCTTGACGCGCGGCGGTGCCGGCGCGCAGCACGGCGAGATCATTTTCGCTGGGGCCGCTGCTGGCCACCGTTGGCGGAGTCAGAGGGGCTGCAATAATTGCGGGAGGGGGTGGCGTCGGAATTGGCGCTGGTGCCGGCCCGGGAAGCTTGACCGCCGTCCACGGCGCGGGTTGCAATTCTGGATCCACCACGACCACTGGATCGACTTCGGCCACCGGTGCCGTAACCGGTGCTGGAATGGTGAAAGGCGACGGCATTGCCTGAGGCGGCGGTGTCGGTTCGGGAGTGGCTAGCGCGGGTGCCTGCACTGGCGCGACGACGGGTGTTTCCACGGGCCTGGATGCGGGCGGGATTGCCGGCGGGATTGCCGGCGGAGCTGGATTCGCAGGCGGGGGAATTATTGGCGCTGGCGCGGCGACGGGGTCCGGGACGGCGATTTCCGGGGCTGGAATGCGCTCCGGAATAACGGGTGCCGGTGGAGTCAGCGGCGATCGCACCGTTGTCTGATGCGGCGGGGTTGGCCGGTTTTGCGTTGGGTCGCTGGGCAAGGCCGCTAATTGATCTGGCCCCAGCTGCTGCGGCCGTGGACGCAGCGGATCTTCGATGCCGCGTTCAATCTGGGTGAGATCCGCCTCGGCGGTCGCGCCACGCGCGACGGGCGCCGCGCGCCCCATGACGGTGACCAAGCCCACGACCAAAATACCGACGCCCACGCCGCCGAATATCCACCACAGGCCGTTACGGCCCAAGGGTTCCTCGTCCTCGCGGTCGCGAGCCGCGCGGGCGTCTCGGGCCTCTTGGGCTTCGCTGGCGACGTCGTCGTTGGGTACCGTGCTGCGTTGGCGCAAAGCCTGTTTCGGCACCGGCCCCAGGCTGGTGACGCGATTCCAGCTTGCGGAAGGATGCGGCACCAGGGGCGCGTGGGCCAGAGTCATTCCCGCCAGGGCGGCTTCAAGATCTTCGAGCAGGGCCTGCGGAGTCGGATAGCGGGCGCGGGGATCTTTGTGGAGACAATGCAGCACGATCGAGGCTGACGCATTGGAGATCGCCGGTTGCACCTGGCGCGGATCCGGCGCGGCTTCTTGGATGACCTTGGCAACGACGGTGTAGACGGTGCTGCCGGTGAACGGCGGCTGCCCGGTCAGGAGGGTGAATAAGGTCGCGCCCAAGGCGTAAATGTCGGTGCGCAGATCAATACTGCTGGAACCCTGCGCCTGTTCCGGCGACATATACGCCGGCGTGCCCATGGCCGAGCCTTCGGCGGTCATCGACGGATCATCCTGGCGTCGGGCTAGTCCCAAATCTGCCAATTTTGCGCGTTCGCCGCCTGGGCCCTGGGTCAAAAATATATTCGCCGGCTTGATGTCGCGATGAATCAATCCGGCATGGGCCAGGGCGATCAGGCCGTGGCAGCAATCAATGGCGACGCGAAGGGCGCGCCGTTCATCCAGGCGACCGTCATCGGCGGTGGTGGCCTTGGCGGCGTCACCGCCCACCAATTCCAGCGCCATGTAGAGAAATCCACGATCCTGACCAGCGTCATAGACGGTGATGATGTTGGGATGGTTGACCCCCGCAGCGAGGCGGGCTTCACGCAGAAAACGTTCGCAAAAGGCGGTGTCCTCGGTGTGCGGCGGGCTGATGACTTTCAAGGCCACCGCGCGGCCCAGGCTCATCTGTTCGGCGCGATGCACGCTTGCCATGCCGCCCCGACCCAATAATTCACCCAGGCGATAACCGCCCAGGACCGCTGGCAGGCGGCTGGTGGAACCGGTGCCGCTCCCTTCGGCGGGGCGGTTGGCCTCACCTTCGGGGTAGACGGTATCGTCGCTGGCCGCGTTCATGGGCGCAGCATCCGCTCCAGGTCCAGGGGTTCAATGGCAGGAGCCCCTAGGCTTTTGCACTGCTATATTCGCACTGGCTCATTGGCGTTGGCTTACAAGGGCAAGACCATGCGGAAACGTGCTCCACCCCAGGGGGATTCCTCGATCAGCAATTGGCCGCCATGCTGCTCGATGATCGCATGCGATACCGCGAGGCCCAGGCCGGTGCCATCATCCTTGGTGGTGAAGAAAGGGGTGAAGATACGTTGATGATCCTCGGCCGGAATTCCGGTTCCGTCGTCATCGACCAGAAATGCCAGGGCGGGGTCGTCATCATCCCCTCCCATGGTCAGGGTGATCTGGACTCGCTGACGTGCGGCCTGCACCGCATTGCGCACCAGATTGAGCAGGACCTGACGGATCTGCTGGCCATCACACAGCAGGTGCGCGACATGTGCCGTATCGATCTGCGCAATGGAAATAGCGGAACATTCGTCATCGGCGCGGGTCAATTCGATCACCGACGCGATCAGCGCGGCGGGATCGTGCGCGGCCCGTTCCAGGCGGCGGGGCTTGGCATATTCGAGCAGGCCAGTGACGGTGCGATTGAGATCGCGCACGCCTTCGACGATCAGCCGCGCGAAACGCGCCTTGGGATCGGCGGGATCGAGATCGCGGGCGAGCAGGCTGGCGAAACCCTCGATGCCATTGAGCGGATTGCGAATTTCATGCGCCACGCCGGCAGCCATCTCGCCCAGTTGCTGTAGGCGATCGCTGCGATCGACCAGCTCGCGCAGGCGGCGAATCTCGGTGATGTCCTCGAATACTTCGACCGCACCCAGCAATTCGCCGCCGCGGCTATGCAGCGGCGCAACTTTTGCCGCCAAGACCCGGCGTAGGCCGTCGACCGGGCGAATAATGCGTTCGTGGTCGCCGACCGCGCTCGCACCGTCGAGAATACGCAGCAAGGGGCTGTCGGGAAAGGTCGCGCGATAATCGGCGCCGATAACCGGGTCGACCACGGCGCTCAACGCCGCGATCGCGGCCGGATTGGCGGTGGTGATGCGCCCGCCACAATCGACTGCGATTACGCCTGAAGCGACCGCGCCCATGACCTGGGCGAGATACGCATGCAAGCGATCCAATTCTGCGACCTTGATCGCCAACTCCTGGGTTTTCTGCACCAAGACAGCTTCAAGGCGATTGATCCGGGCACTGAGCGCCCCGGTGGTTTCATCGAAGAGCCGCAGCGCCTGTTCGAGATCGGGCAATTCCATGCGGCGACTACTGTTGCCGGTCGACAAAGCGCGCATCGTCACTGGGCTGACGGTCGGCTTGCTGGCGATAAGCGCGGGTGGCCTTATCGCTGCGCAACACCTCTGCTTCGGCGGCGCTGATGTCACTGCGTAGGCGCTCGAGATGGAGCACGCAGAGGTGACGATCGACTTGTGCCTGACGCAGCACCATCGCGCAACGCTGGGCGAGGTCGGTAGGCAGACCGTGGACGTCAGGCAAGCCGGCTAGCGCTGCATCAACCGCCGCCACTTCGCGGGTGAGCGCGTCTACGTCCGGTTCGGCCTGGCTCCCACTGAGACGTTCGGCGCACGAACGCATGCTGACCGCGATCGCGGTGCAGGCGGCCTCCGTTTCTGCGGGTGTCATGAACCCTCGCCGGGAAGCTGGCGGATCAGATCTTGCGCGGTCCGGGCCAAGGTGCTGTGCGGAAAGTCACGTAAAAGCAGGCGTGCAGCCTCGCGGGATTCATCCGCCGCGGCGGTGGCGGCCGCCCCGGGCGGAAGTCGCCGGGCCCGTTCAGCGGCGAACCAGGCCCGCAGATAGAACAGAGTCGGCAGATCATTTTCCGCCAGCAGCGCCGCATCCACCGTGGCCAAGGCGGCGACCCCCGCCTGGAGTTCGCTAACATAGTTACGGTCGGTGGTGGCCATCGCCTCGCTGTCCGCGGCGATGATCAGGCGTCGATAACAATCAGCGACCGCGAGACGATTCAACGCCCGCAAGGAATCCGAGGCCGAGGTCGATCCAGGAGCGATGGCGCTGGCGACAGTGGCGGTGGAACGTCGGCGGGCGACAAAATCCTGGGCCTGGGTGGCGGCACGCGCCAACGCCGCATCGCGATCACGCTGCGCGGCTTCGATCCCCGGCAGGTTGTCGGGACTACCGGGCGAGCGCCCATCGAGCTTTTCCAATAATTCGACGATACGGCGATCGTGATGCGCCAGCAGTTCCCGCAGGCGTTTGGCGATCATATCCTCGGTCGACAATTCGGCCCCGCTGCCCAGGAGAGGCGGATCTGGACTCAGCACCGGATTCGGCGGTGCCGGTGGACGCGGCGGCGGTAATTCGGCGGCACCGAGTGCGCCCACGGACACGCTGCTGAGCAGGCCGCCGAGCATCAAGGCGAGAAAGACCACGATCTTCATGGCACATTCCCTTCGTAGGCGGCGATGGCTTCGCGCAGCAGGCCTTTGGCTTTGAGATGGTCGCCCAGCGTCTGCGCGGCGAGCTGGCGTTCGCGGTCGGTGCTTTCCGGATCACGGATTAATTCATGCAGAGCTTGGCGCCCCATGGTGTGCTCGTCGCCAAGGAAAGCGACCCGGGCCAGTCCTAAACGTGCGGCATTGCGCAGATCGGCCGGCGGATTTTCTTTGAGCACGCGGTCATAGCGCTGAATCGCGTCGGCAACTAATTGCGGGCGGCGCAGGTGGTCCCGCCAAGCCTGGCGATGATCGGCCTCGGCAATATGGAACAAGACCCGCGCACGCACGGTCGCATCGTAACCAGTTAGACTGCCTTGCAGGCCACCGAGAAATTGACCCAGGCGGTCGCGGGCGGCCTGGTCGTCGAGGGCAGTTCCGCGCAAGAGCTGCCAGAACTCTTCGATGGCGCCTTCTTCATGCTCCAACTCGGCGTAGCACCGCGCCACCGCGACCATCACTTCGCCATCCAGGCGTAGACGCGGCCAATCCTGACGGGCGCGTAAAAAGGCGAATAAGGCGCGGGCATATTGCGGTGGACGCTCTTTGAGGAGACATTCGCCGATGCGCACCGCTGCCCGCGCCCGCTGATCGGGGGTGACCAGACCGGAATCGCTGGCTGCGACGCGTTCGTAGCGGGTCCGCGCGTCTTCCAGACGACCAAGCTGGAATTGGCATTCGGCCCGCCAAAACGCAATGCGCTCATCTTCATGGCGGGTGATGCGCACGTGCGCGGCGAGATGTTCTTCGGCTTCGGCGTAGCGCCCTGCATTCAGTAATAATTCGCCCAGGGCAATGCGCGCTTCGGCCACGGCAGCGGTGGCGTCGCTGCGGTCGGCGAATCGTTCGACTAACACGCCCAAAAGCAGGCCCGCCTCTTCGCGAGCGCGTGGATCGTTGCTGCGCTTGGCTTGTTCTAGGGCGGCGCGGGCGGCGCCCAGGTACACCCCCGGCAATTGTGCATCGCCGGGCTCAGCGCGGGTAATGTAAGACCGAAACACACCCAGGGCCTCAGCGGGTTGGCCAGCGGCAACCATCGCCTCGGCGATGCCACGGATACCCTGCATGACCCACACCGCCACTCCAGGATCGCGGCCATCGTCAAAATCCACGACCAGGCGGCTGTAGCCGCGAATAGCATCGAGATATCGTCCAGCCTGGGCCTCTTGTTCGGCGATCCGAAACAGCGCTTCGGCGGCATACGCCTGCGACGATCCCGAAGATGCCCGCAACAGCACCCGGCGGGCCCGATCGGCGCGTAATTCATGGAGGCGTTCGCGTTGGCTGGCATCGAGATGTTCGCGCAAGACCAATTTTGCAGTACTGCCGGTGCCGACTTCTTGCCAGAAGATGCCGACTTGGCCAAATAAACGATCAAGAGCTTCATCCCAGGGCAGATCGGTGACCTGCAAGGTGACCAGACGCTGGGTAATAGTGATGCCCGCATCATCAATCGGCCGGTCGAGCAGGGTGCCGAGATCGCGGTAGACTGCTTCTAGCCGTTGCTGATGAAAATCGGCGCTGACGCGCAGGTCGCCATTCGCATGCCGGGTGACGACTAAGCCGAAGCGCGGCCAGCGGCGCACGATAGTTTCCCCAGCGGCGGTGACCGTGTTGGGCACGTCGCCGCTGGCAGCACCACCTGCCGCGACGCCCTGCGCGGGTTCCAAAGTGCGGGTGACGCGTTCAATGGCTTCGCGTAATTGCAACAGATCGTCGCCGATGCGCCGCGGGTCTTCGGGCCGCGCCCGGCTGGGCTCGACATCGACTTGCAGCGGGGCTGGCGTGGGCGGTAACGGTGGCAGTGGCTCGCTGCCGGGTTCCACCGCGGCGAGGGCGCAGAACAGGAGGGAGATCACGGGGTCGTCTCCGCTTTGATCGGTTGTTGGAGTAAGTGACCCAATTGCAGATAGGCCTGCTGCACCGCAGCCTGATCACGGGCGAGATCCTGGGCCACTTTCGGGTGACCCAGGGCGTCTTCGCGGCCCAGCAGGGCCTGTTCATGCGCGAGCAGACCGTAGAGCAGACTGATTGCCTGCTCATTCTCACCCAGAGCAGTCAGCGACTGGGTGTATTCCAAAAGAATGCGCGGATCGCCGCCATTGAGCGCCGTATCGACGATACCGGCATATTGATCAGCGGCCTTGCGATGGGCGCCCTGGGCGCGCCAGTGGCGGGCCAATTCCAGGGTCAATTCCTGAGCGCGGTTGGGATGATCACGTTGCAGACGGTTTACGGCCTGCACCCCGACGGCGACGTCGATCGGATCCTTGCTGCCGAGCTGATTTCGTGCGGCAGTCAGGGCTAGCGCAAAACGTTCTCCATCCAGACCGGAGATCGCGGGATCGGTGCGACTGAGTTGCCCGGCGAGACTGCTGAGCGTTTTCACCATCGCGCCCATGCCGATGGCGCAGATGGCCAACAACAGGACTGCCGCGACTAAAAGCCAGCGCGCGCCACGCACTTCCGACGGCGCCAACACGCCGATCGCGGCGGCGCCGCCGCCACCGGCCATGGTCGCCGCCCCGGCCAACACGCGCCCGCGTTCGCCGCTGGATAGCGGCGGAGCGGCGACCGCGCGGGCTGCAGCAGCCCCAGCTTTGTGAACCGGCTTGCCGGCAGTTTTCCCGGCGGGCTTACTGGACGGGGTGGCAGCCGGCGTGGATTTGCCTGCTTTTTGTCCCGCATTTTGTCCCGCATTCGGGGTAGTGATCGCCGGCATGGCGCCGGTGATCGACGCCAGCGGACGGCCGCCGCTGTCGGGCAGCGTTGGCGCGTCCTGACGCCTCTGCGCCATGGTGATCGGCCCGGTGCCACCGACCACGGCGGTGAGCTGAGCGACCAGATCGTCAATATCCTCTTGTGAGATCATTGCTTCGGCGGGCGCGGGCGCATGTGGGCCAGGCGCATGCTTGGCGACCAGCTCTTCCAATTCTTCACTGCTCAAGCCCAGGGTGCCGCTGCCGTGCGTCGTTCCCTGGGTCGGCTGTGGTCCGGATTGCAAGGATTCAAGCACGGCGTCGATGCGTTTGGTCTGATCCTGGGTCAAGCCACCGGCCAGACGGCCCTCGGCGGTATTGCTAATTTCGCTGAGCAAGGCTTCGATGTCGTCATGATCGGCGGCGGTTTTTTCACCGCCCTTTTGTCCGCCACTCGGCGCACCACTCGGCGCACCACTCGGGCCGCCAAGTGCCCCTATGAGTGCATCAATATCGTCCTGGCCCGCGTCCATGGTCACCGCGTTCGCATCAACAGGATTCTGGCTTCGTGCGGTGCCGCCGCCGAGTTCGGCCAGCAGGGCGTCGAGATCGTCCTGGGACGCAGGCTTGGGCGGATTGGAGTCGTTGTTACTCATACCTTTATTCCCACAGCAACGAGCGTTCGCTCGCCGTCACGCCGGAGCTGGGCTCGGCTAGTGCCTGTTCGAGATCGCGGAACCAACGCACCGGCACTTGGGCGTGCAGTAAGGCATCGCGCAGATGTTCGTCGGCAACGATCGCAATGCCGGGATGCGCACGGAGAATATTCCAGATCCACACGCCGTATTGGGTCACCGCCCGCGCATCAATAACCGCAGCTATCGGCAACGGGGTCGGCCACAGTAATTCGCCCTGCCACACGGCGACCGTGGACCCTGCGGAGGTAGCAGCCCCAGAGGAAGGACTCGGCTCAATCATCGCTGCACTCCACTAAAGCCCCGCTGGGTCTCCACACGCAGCGTTCCGCGGCTGCTTCGATGGCGGCGCGGCGGTCGGCCTGCGCGGTCCAATCGACCTCGGCAGCGAGCCAAGCATTCCACCAGCCGCGCCCCTGATTGAGGACCAGCCCCCCCTGCGGGCTGGCCTGGAGCAATTCGGCGAACACCACGCGCTGATGGGCGCCGGGGGTCCAGGCGGGGTGGGCGGTGAAGCAGGCTTGGGCTTCGGCCGGCGTGGTCCAGCTTACCCGCAGGGCGGAAAAGGGCTCTTCGATCAGGCCCACCGCCGCGGGTTGGATACGCACCAGACCCTGGCCCAGAGGGGCGACGACCTGGATCGCATCGACGCGCAGCCGGGTGCGCAGACGGTCCAGAGCGCGGCGGAGGTCCTTGATCGCCACGGGCTTGGTGAAGAAGTCGACACAGCCCATGCGCAGGGCGGCAACCGCATCGTCAAAGGCGGCGTAACCGCTCATCAGGACAAACGGGACGCCACATTCACTGGCGAAATCTAACCCGCTGCCATCAGGCAGTTTAAGATCAGACAGCAGGGCTTCGGGCGGCCATGTCGCCGCGACGGCCCGCGCCTCCACCAGACTGGCGGCGGTGCGGACTTCGGAATCGCCCCCCGCAAGGGCCCGGCCAAGGGCAGTGCGGATGGCGTCCTCATCTTCAACGATGAGCAGGCGCATGGAGGTTCCTACGCGAAGGGTATGCCCATTGCCGGACGGTGGCCCGATGGGGCCGGGAGCGGGCTATTCGGGCTCGGTCAGTTCGAGGAAAGCGGATTCTAGGTTCTGTTCGCCACGGACCTCGGCCACGGTGCCCGAGGCGACGATGCGGCCCGAGCGAATGACCGTGACCCGGTCGGCCACGGTTTCGACCGCGGCTAGGGTGTGGGTGCTCATCAGAATCGCGGCGCCCGTGTTGGTCAGCTCGCGCATCCACGCCAGGACGACGCGGATGTACTTGGGATCCAGGCCGACCAGGGGTTCGTCGACAATCAGCAGCCGCGGCGTGTGCAGGGCTGCCGCCGCCAGGACCACGCGCTGGCGCATGCCATGGCTGTAGCCCTCGGCGAGCTGATCAATGAAACCGTGCAGACCGAAGCGGTCGCTTTCCAGCGCCAGGCGCTGTTCGTAGGTCGCTCGATCGATGCCATACAGCCGGGCGGTGAAATCGAGAAACTCGCGCCCGGTCAGGCGCTCGTACAGAAAAGGTTCATCCGGCACATACGCCAGCGCTGCGCGGGCCGCTCGCCCCGCGCTCAGCACATCATGCCCAGCGATGGTGATGCTGCCGCTATCCGGCCGCAGTAGACCCGTGCACATTTTGATCGTGGTGGTTTTCCCGGCCCCGTTCGGCCCTAAAAATGCATGAATTTGTCCCGCCGGCACACTTAATGTTAAATCATCAACGGCGGTGAGGTTGCCGAAGGATTTGCAGACGTGGGAAATCGACAGAATTGCCTGTGGTCCGGAAGTCTCGGGAACCATTGCCTTTGGTCCGGAAGTCCGGAGGTCCGGAAGTCCGGAAGTCGTGTCTGCGGGGGTATGCATGGGATAAGGGTATCGGTCGAATGCCGGATGGAGCAACCATACCGGACAAACACCGTCCTGCCACTCGACTTCCGGACCAGAGGCAATGAACCTACGCGGCGAGCAACGCCTTCGCCGCCTCGACCTCATCGTTCACCGACGACACCAATTCGACCAGCGCGGTCTTGTCGATGCCGAGATGGCGCCAGACTTCGGGGTCCAGGGTGCTTTCGTCGAAATCGCCGGGGGCGCGCAGGGCTTTTAAGGCGCAGAGATGATCGCAGAACAGGCCCAGGGCGATCGGGCCGGGATCGCTGGCGGTCTCTAAGTCATACCGGTCACTCAGGCAGCGGGCCAATAGCGGTTCCAATTCCCATACACCGATCAACCAGGCGCCGATTTCGGCGTCGTCGGTGCGAATCACTTCGCGCGCGGCGTCGCGGAACGACAGGCGGTATTCTTGGGCCACGGCGATAATCGCGCGCATTTCTTCGGGCGCATTTTGTGCCAATAGGGCGCGGCCGACCGAACGCATCAAGCCGGCAATAAATGCCATTTCCGGCTCCATCACCCAGGCGCGCTGGGCAATCAGGCGACTGACGCCAGCGGCGACGGCGCTGTGGGTCCAGAATCGCTTCATGTTGAAACACGCATTCTGCTGCTGAAAGGCGTTCATCACCCCGATCGACAAGGCAATCGAGCGGATGGTTTTAAAGCCCAGGATCGACACTGCTTGCCCGAGATCATGCACGGGTTCCTGGAGGCCGTAAAAGACCGAATTGACCATCTGCAACATTTTCCCAGCAATAGCGGGGTCTTTGACCACCAAGCTGGTGATGCGTTTGGCATCGGCAGTGGGATCCTGGGTCGCACTGGCGATCTGGGTCACGACTTCGGGCAACGACGGCACCGTCTTGACCCGGGCGACAATGGTATCCAGCGACGACCGGGCGATGGTCATACTGCCCCCGTCAATAATTCGCGCGCATATTCGAATTCCGCGGTCGCGGCGGTCATAATGTCGATCAGCGCATCTTTCCTGAGTCCCAGCAAGGTCACATCGTCGGGATTGAGCTGTAAGTCATCGTAGTCGCCGCTGGCGCGCAGGCCTTTGCGGGCGCAAATCGCGTCAGCGACATGCAGGGCTGCCAATACCTTGGGGTCAGGGGCCTTTTCTGGCTGGTATTGGTGGCGGATGGAATCACGGATTTCCGGGGCCAATTCCCAGTGCTCAGCCAACCATGCACCAATTTCGGCGTCATCGGTATCGACCACCTCATGCGCGGCACGGTGAAAGGCCCATTTCAACTTATGCGCGACGGCAATGATCGCGCGAGTCTCATCTGGGGCATTTTCGACCAAGACCAAGCGCCCGATATGACGCAGCAGACCGACCGTAAACGCCAATTCCGGTTCGCGCAGACCGCAGCGGGTGGCGACCATGCGCGCAATGCCGCCAGCGACCACGCTATGCGTCCAATACGCTTTCATGCTGAAACACGCCGACTGCTGTTGAAAGGCGCTGATTACTGAAACTGACAGCGCCAACGAGCGGAGAGTCTTGAACCCGAGCACGGTGACCGCGTGTTCGAGATCATGGATGGGCTCGTTGAGGCCGTAATAGACGCTATTGACCAGCCGCAGCATTTTCGCGGCGATGCCCGGATCGCGCGACACCAGGGCGCCGACCGACTCGGCATCGGCGTCGGGATCGTTCACCAATTTGATCAGTTTGTTCACCACCTCGGGCAAGGTGGGAATGGTGTGCATGCGTTCGACAACTTCATTCAGAGAAACACGAGAAAGTGGCACGTCTAGGCATCCTTGACGGGGGTGGGCGGCGTCTGCTGCGAGAGCAGATCGCTGAGCAGGTCGGCGGGTCCATCCGGCCCCTGCGCAGCATCGCGGTTTTCAGCTTGGATTTGTACCCACAATTCTTGGCGATAAATCTGCACATGCGGTGGCGCATCAATGCCGATGCGCACCTGACCGCCGCGGCCAACGCCGAGAACGGTGATAAATATTTCGCCATTAATGACGATTTGCTCGTTCGGACGGCGGGCGAGAACGAGCATAGGCAGTTACTTCCCCCCGGCCTGGGTCGGGAGCAGGGGCTGACGCAAGGGCAGACGACCATCATTGAACACGATCTGCTTAGCGCGGCCGGTCCGCCGGCAGACCAGAATCGGCGCCCGCAGGTTGGTGCGCGACTGACGCGGGTCGGCATCGAGCACGACGACCGTCCAGATTTCCAGTTCGCTGGGATCAGTGGTGCCGAGGTCGGTCACTTCCGCGGCATCGACCTCATAGTCGGGATCGAGTCCCAAGGTCTGCGGCTGGATCACGCAAAAGGCGACATCGACCCGGTCGGTCGCCTGGAGCCACCAGAGCGGTCCGGCTTTGCGCTGATGCAGGGCATACCGGCTCACTTCGGGAAAGCCGAGCAGGGGGGCCATGAAGCGCAGTACTGCGGTGGCGGGAACCTCGAGCGGCCCTTGCGCAGTGGCGAGCGAGACGGTGCTGACGGACGGGGTGGCGGACATGGTTAGCATGAGCATACCTCCAAGTCCCGTGACTACGCAACCGCCAAGCCAGATTCGGCCATCCGCACGTGGGCAGTCGGGAGGCCAAGGTCAAACGCAGTCTCTTCTTTGAACTGGACACGAAGGCAGGGCGAATCTATGAATGGGGTCGTAAACAGCCCGGCCCCCGAAGACGGCGGCATCGTCGACAGCGATCTCGGCGAAGCGGTCGGCTTAGCCCGGGCCTAGGGCGAGAAGATCAAGGATCCCGCGATGAAATGGTACTGGCCAACGACCGTTCGTGGATGGCGGTCGGCGTGTTGCGCGCGGCGCGCGACGGCCGGCATTCCCCAAGAAAATGCGGCGGGGACGACATGTCCCCGCCGCAGCGTGCGCTCAACGACTCGGCGCGTGCAGGGTCAGATCTGATGCACTTTGATCGCGTTGGCACCGGTGGCGCTAAAGCCGAACACCACGACCACGGTGTCGCCTTCACGCAGAGCCTGGTGGCGAATCGCTTCTTCGACGCCGGTTTCCAGTAAGTCCTGGGTGTCTTCGGCGAAGGGAATCATCAGCGGAACCACACCCCAATAAAGCGATAGACGGTGCCAGGTGCGCTCATCGTAGCACAGCGCGACCAACGCTTTGGGGTTGCGACGTTTGGACAGCAATAGCGGTTTTTCATGGCCGTGGCTGAAGATCATCAGACCCGCAGCATCAAGATCTCGCGAGAGGTGATCGGCGGCCCCGGTCATGGCATGTGAGAAATGGTCAAAGGTCGAGGCCGCCTTATCTAGGCGGTGGCTGGGCATATACGGGCTTTTTTCGGCCTCGACTGCGATGCGCATCATTTCCGCAATCGATTCGACCGGATATTTGCCCGCTGCGGTTTCGCCCGAGAGCATGACTGCGTCGGTGCCGTCGAAGATGGCGTTGGCAACGTCGCTGGATTCAGCGCGGGTCGGGATCGGATTTTCGATCATCGACTCCAGCATCTGGGTGGCGGTGATAACCAGCTTGCCGACCTCATTGGCGCGGCGGATGAGCATCTTCTGCACCACTGGCAGTTTTTCGGTCGAAATTTCAATGCCCAGATCGCCGCGTGCGACCATGATCGCATCGGCCTCGGCCAGGATTTCATCGATATTTTCGATCGCCTGCGGTTTTTCGATCTTGGCAATAATCGGGATTTCGCGGCCACTTTCGGCGATGCGGTGCTTGACGTTGCGCACATCGCGGGCGGTGCGCACAAAACTCAAGGCGATATAATCGACATCGTTGGCGATGGCCCAGGCCAGATCGGCCTTGTCTTTTTCGGACAAGGAAGGCGTACTCATGGCGACACCAGGCAGATTAATGCCCTTATTGTTCTTGAGCATGCCGCCCACCAGAATGGTGCAGTGGACATCGTCGCCATCGACGCGGTCGACGCGCAGGCGCATGCGCCCATCGTCGACCAGGATCACGTCTTCGGCGTGCACGTCCTTAGCCAAGCCGGAATAGGTGGTGCCCACGCGCTCAGCGTCGCCTTCGGGACAGGGGCTGACAGTGATGATGGTGGTGGCGCCGGTTTTCCACAGGACGGGCTCATTATCCTTGAGCCGGCCGGTGCGGATCTTGGGCCCTTGCAGATCGGCCATGACCGCGATGGGGCGCTCAAGCTCGCGGCTGATGGTGCGCACCATCTGGAGACGCGCCAGATGATCGCTGTGATCGCCGTGGCTCATGTTCAGACGAGCGACATTCATCCCGGCATGGCACATCGCGCGCAGCGTGTCGGGATCCGAGCACGACGGCCCGATCGTCGCAACGACTTTGGTCTTCTTGCGGGCACGGCGGGTCAGAGTCGTCTGCGGGGTAGTCATGGGCGCCCATCCTGGGCCGTCACCGCCTCGCGCCAGTACCGCCTCGCGCCCGGCTGGCCGTGAAAGGTGCTGCGCCAACCAACACGGTCTCGCCCCACCACCTCCTCCGGTGGAGGGAAGTCCCACCCTTCCCCCATTCCCCGTCCGCACCGCGTCAGCGATGCACCCTCTCCGTAGCGCCGACTTCAGTCGGCTCGAACGGACGACCCGCAGCGCACCCGGTCCAACGGAACCCCGTCCAGGACCCCCGGCTTTGCGGCTTCCGGTTGCCTGTCGTGCGCGGACTATCCGCCATGCCCTACGAAAAAGCCGCCGCCGCCCTGAATGGCGCCCGTTCGATCACCATCACCACCCACATCAATCCCGATGGGGATGGCATTGGCGCGGGTCTGGCCCTACTGCATGCCTTGGAGGGCCTGGGCCGGCAGGTGCGCTTCATCTGTCCTTCACGCGTCGCGTCGTTGTACAATTTTCTGCCCGGATTCGAGCGCATCGAAGTCATCGATACTCCCGAAGCGGCGAAAGCCCTGCCGCCATGCGAGGTGATGATTTCGGGCGACTGCGGCGATCGCAAACGTCTGGGTGCGGTGTGGGACGCGCCGCGCGAGCTGCTGATCAATCTTGATCATCACGCCACCAATGATCGTTTCGGCGATCTCAATCTGGTCGACGAAGCCGCCGAAAGTTCAGGCGTCGTCGTCTCGCGCTTGTTGAAATCCTTGGGCGTGCCGTTGGATGCACGCCTCGCGACCTGTTTGTACACGACCATCGTCTTCGATACGGGTCGCTTCATGCACAGCAATACCACTGCGCATACGTTTCGCTGGACCGCGGAATTGCTCGACACCGGCATTGACGCCGCGGCAATTAATCGCGCCCTAACCTATACGCGCAGTCCCAAGGATCTCGCGATTCTCGCCATGGGCTTGCAGCATTTGACTATCGACGCAGACGTGCCGAGCTTGGCTGGCATTGCCTTGCCCAGCGAGCGCATCAAAGCCGTCGGCGCCCCCGAAGATTGGGGTGATCTGGTCGAAGTGCCGCGCACTTTGCACGGCAACCGCATCGCCTATCTCGCCCGCGAGCAAGCGGACCGCAAATCGGTGCGTGTCAGTCTGCGCAGCAATCCACCGTGGGAGGTGAGCCCGGTCGCTGAGCGCTTCGGCGGCGGCGGCCATCGCCAAGCGTCGGGCTGCACCATCCCCGGAAACCTCAGTGACTGTCTGCGTGAATTGATCCCGCTGCTGCGCGCGCAGGCCACTGATCCCGCCTAATACTTCTCTCCAAGCCTTACGCCTTGAGCGCGTCCAGCTTGGCCTTTGACGCGGCAAACACATCCGCATGCAAAGAATTGCCGTGCGCGTCGATGGTGACGATCAACGGAAAGCGCTCGCACCACAAGTGCCACATCGCTTCCGGGCTGCCCAGATCCAGCCAATCGACGCCATCGACGCGGCTGATGCGTTCAGCGCAGACCTGCGCGGCGCCGCCAATAGCGTGAAAATAGACGCAGCCATATTCCTTGCAGCCGGCGATGGTCTTCGGCCCCATGCCGCCTTTGCCGATGACGCCACGGATGCCGTAATCGCGCATTACCTCCCACTGATAGGGCTCTTCGCGGGCCGAGGTGGTCGGGCCGGCGGCAGTGCACGTATAGCGCCCATCACTGCCCTGCATCATCACCGGGCCGCAGTGATAAATAACCTGCCCCTGGAGATCCACTGGTGCTGGCGTGCCGGTGTGCAGGCGATGATGCACCGCATCGCGACCGGTATAAATACGCCCGGATAATTCCACCGTATCGCCGACCTTCAGCGAGCGCGTCTGGTCTTCAGAAAGGGGAGAGGTCAGGCTGATCATAGGAATTCTTTTGCGAAAGGCGGGAAGCGATGAAGACCAGTGTATCAATACAACCATTCACCAATCGCACCATCCACGGACAATGTGATGCCCTGCCGGCGAAAGGCCCAACACATATAAGAGATAGTGACGAAAAAGCTGGCGGGCACGCGATTTAACTTGCCAATTTTGCAGCCAAGCAAGGTGGTGGTGCCACCAAAGCCCATCGGGCCAATGCCGCTCAGATTGCTTTTGCTGACGATGCGGGTTTCCAGGTCGCCCAGAACCGGATCGCCGTTGCTGTCATCCAGCATGCGTAGGAATTGCACTTTCGATTCGGCGTAGCCGGAAGCGCGGTCACCACCGATGCACACCCCCAGAATACCCGGACCGCAGCCTTTGCCCTGGGCCTGCAACACGCAATCAAGAATGGCATTTTCAACGCCTTTCAAATCACGTCCGCCCAGATCAGGATGCGGCAGCGAATATTGCGCGCCGACATTTTCGCAGCCGCCGCCCTTGAGCATTAATTTCACTTCGACGTAGTCGCGATGCCACTGATGCAGATGCAGATCCGGCGTGCCGGGGCCGATATTATCACCGCTGTTGCGCCCGGTGACGCTGTCGACGCTGTTTTGGCGCAGGTAGCCTTTGACCGTGGCCTCTTTGACTGCGGCAACGGTCGCTTCTTCAAAGGCGAGCAGATCGTAGCCGACCGGCGCATTCACATAAAAGAGGATCGAGCCCGTATCTTGGCACAACGGCTGGCTTTTCGCTTTCGCGAGATCGATATTGCAGTCGATGACCTCCAACGCGTACGCGGCATTGGAACCCGCTTCTTCGACCCCCCGCGCGGTATTCACCGCACGTACCACGTCCTGGGGCAACACCGTCGAAGTCACCCGAATCAATTCGAGGAGAGAGGCTTGCAGGGTCGGCAGCGTAGCAGTGGTCATGGCACGGGTATGGTGCGGGGCTCACGTGATGGGGCAATCGTCAAGCGGTGATGTCATTGCCAGGGTGCGAGACCGGGCCTGTTTCCGCTCCGTCGTGGGCGCGGATATGCTGCATCGCCCACCCGATTCCGGCAATAATGCCCGCAACGCCACAGATCAGTGGTGCGGGCGGGCCCCAGCCCCCCATGATTATCCAAAGCACGACGCACACGCCAGCTCCGAGGTACAGGCCGCCACCGACTCGCATCAAGGCCCCCCATGCGGGAGTCTTGAACGAGAAACTCAATCCCACGAGGACAATGAAAGCAAAAGAGACCAGCCAAACCGTCAAGAGATCTATCAGCCACCAATCCCATTTATGATACCCGGTGACCGTGCCGTTCACCGGGAAAGGAGTTTCGGTATCTGGGAAAGCGGCGGAAAATGCAGCGACGGTGGGATAAGCCGGAGTGTTCCATAGGGCGTGGTTGGGAATATCGAGAAGGTACGATCGCATGCCGTGTGGGGTGCGGACCGTATATGCACTTTCCCAACGACCGTGCAGGGACAGCCAGCCCGCGGGAGCGAGCAAGGCCACCACGGCAAGCGCGAGCGCACATTTTCTTGCCAGAATACGACTCATGAATTAATTTTCAGCGCAACGCCCGCCGCGCCAGCGCCAATAAGGATTGCCGTACGGTCAACGTGTCTGGAATACGCCCGGCGCCCAAACTGAGTTCGGCCCAGGAGCGCAGCGCTAACAGGGCATGCGCAGCACATTCGCCGACTTCACGCGTCGGGCTGGGGGCGAAATACGGCAACGACATGACCGCCACGCGCAGAGCCATATCGGCGGCCTCGTCACTGTCGGGGCCTAGAGCGGGCACCAACGCCAAGCGGGCGATGGCGAGATCCTCGGCCAAACCTTCGGCGATCAGCGGTCGTTCCAGAGCGAGTCGGGCTACCAGGTCAGCCACGGTCCACGTCTTGGCCAAGGCGGCGGTCAGACGCGCGCCCATCCAGCCGGCCAGATGCGCGCGCTGAATCAGGGGCAAGCCGGGGCGCTCGAGCAGGGCCATGATCGCGGTGACCACGCTGGTATCCGCAGCGCCGCTAGCGCGGCGGCGGGTAAGGGCCTCGGTGGCTTCGGTGGTGTGGCCGAGACGCAGATGGGCGACAATCAGGCGGGCGAGGGATCCTTCGTCGGTGGCGAGCGCGGCGACCTGCGTACACGCGACTTCGATGCCGTGCAGATCATCGACCGCATCACAGGCCTGGGCATAATCATTCCACACTGCGGGTCCGGCCTGCACGTGCGAAACCCGGCCCAATAAGCGCCACGCTGAACGTGCCACGCCCAGACGAAGCGCCAGACGCCCCAATTGCGCGCATACCCAGGGATGTTCCTGTTCGGCGGCATTATCCCAGGCTTCTTCGTCACCCGCATCGAGGTCGCCCCAGCGCGAGCGGGCAACTTCCAATATCGTCTCGAGATCAATATCGGTGCGATCAAGCAGATCGGCGATTTGCGCCGCGACCAATAATGGACGCCGGCCAAAACGGCGCACTAGGCGCGCCAGACCGCTGGGTCCGCCCCAATGGCGGGTACCATTCAGGACCAGCCCTTCCAGAAAGGCCTCGTCATATTCCGCCGCCGCGGTGGCGGGATCGATCGCCAGAATCGCCCCGGCCGTGGGACCGATCTGCCACAGGCGCACCGCGTCGGTCGCATGATCGACCTCTGCATAGAGGTCGCATTGCAGCCCCGGCAACCACGCCCACAGAGCCTGGATGCGCGCCGATAGCACGCTCGCCAATTCCTGCCGGGCCTGATCATTGCCTAAGCGCAGGCGCGACCGCGCCAGATCGAGAAATTCTGCCAACGACGCTGGAAATATGCCGAACACCAGCGCCAACCCGGCGACATGGATTTTTCGCCCATAGTTGGCTTGCGGATCATGAACCAAATCCAACCCGGCCGTCACCAGCGGCGGTGGCCGCCGATGCGCCGCCCGCAGCTGCGCCCGCTGCCGCTGCCAGTCTTGATCGAGATCCAGGAGAGGACCCATGGTGGTAGACTAACGGTCGGTTCCCGCACGGAAAGGAGACGTTGGGGGTTCATTGCTTTACCATTGCCACTGGTCCGAAGTCCGAGGTCCTAGGTCTTCTATGCAGGGTGACGAAAGAAAGCGGAGTGCTACGTGGGCAAAGGAAAATAATCCAAGCGAGACTCGCCTCTGCACACAAGACCTCGGACCTCGGACCTCGGACTTCGGACTTCGGACTTCGGACCTCGGATGCTTAAGAAACAGCACCTCGCCCAACCCAAATCCTCAACCACCTGATCCCCCGCACACCTGCAAAGACGCAGGACCCAGGACGCAGGACGCAGGACCAAGTGGCAATGAGAATGGCTTCCGGAAACCGAGACTGTGGCAATGATCCGACATGACCGTCATCCAAGCCCGCGGCCTGGGCAAGACCTTCAAGGTGTTTGATCGCCGCGGCGGATTCTGGGGTTCCCTACGCGATGTCGTTGATCGGCGTTGGCGCGAATTGCATGCGGTGCAGGACGTTGATCTTAACATCGGGCGCGGCGAATGCGTGGGCTACATCGGCCCCAATGGCGCCGGCAAGAGCACCACGATCAAGATGCTGACCGGGATCCTGACTCCCAGTCGCGGTCAGGTTACCGTCAACGGTTTCGACCCGCATCGCCAGCGCAGTCAATATGTGCGCACGGTCGGCGCGGTCTTCGGCCAGCGTACCCAATTGTGGTGGGATCTCGCGGTCAGCGAGAGCTTTGAATTATTGCGCCATTTGTATGGAGTGTCCCTGGCCGACTACACGGCGCGGCTCAAGCGCTTTGAGGCAGTGCTTGAACTGGGTGAATTTCTGCAAACCCCCGTGCGTAAGCTGTCCCTGGGGCAACGCATGAAGGCCGACATCGCCGCCAGTCTGTTGCACGCGCCGCCGGTGGTCTTTCTCGATGAGCCCACCGTCGGCGTCGATGTTATCACCAAGGCCCGGCTGCGCGATTTTCTGCGTGAATTGAATCGCGAAGAAGGGACGACCATTTTATTGACCACCCACGACATGCAGGACATCGAAGCCTTGTGCAGCCGCGTGGTGGTGATCGACCACGGTCGCATCATGCACGATGGCAATCTCGCGGGCCTGAAAGAACGTTACGGCGCCCGGCGCCGCTTGACCTTGACCCTGAGCGAGCCGGTGGATCCAGCCACCCGCGATCTGCCCCGTGATGGTATTGCCTGGGATGCCAGCGAACCGCTGCGCCTGATCGCCACGCTCGAGGCGCATGCGGATACGCCGGCGACCCTGCAGCGCATTCTCGCGGCTCTGCCGGTGGTCAATCTCACCGTGCAGGAACCCTCGATCGAACACGTGGTGCACGCCCTGCACGGCGACGGCGCTGCCATTGTTGCAGGAGTCGCTGCAGGAGTTGCGGCAGGAGTCGCCGCAGACGCTGCCGCCGCTGGGGCCCCGTCATGAGCAAGGTAATAATTGACGCGAGTATCTATAATCATCCCGACACCGCCGCACTTGTTGCGTTGTCCCTGCGCGAAGACATCAGTGGCGGCGATATCACCGTACGCGCCCTGGTGCCAGCGGGACGGCAGTTAGCGTTTACCATTACCGCCAAGGAAAGTGGCGTCATCTGCGGTCTGCCCCTGTTTTCCCGCGTTTTCAACCAGCTCCAAGCCGGCGCGGTCACGATCAACGCCGAAGTCGCTGATGGCACCGCCGTCAGCGCCGGCACCGTGGTCATGCGCGGTCATGGCGCTGCTGACATATTATTGCAGGGCGAACGCACCGCGTTGAATCTCGTCCAACGCCTGTCGGGCACCGCAACCATCACCCGCACCTATGTCGATGCGGTCGCTGGCACCCGGGCAGGAATTTTTGATACCCGCAAAACCACGCCCGGTTTGCGTCTACTGCAAAAACTCGCGGTCCTACGCGGCGGCGGTCGTAACCACCGCATCGGCCTTTTTGACCAAGTACTGATCAAAGAAAATCACATTGCCCTGATGGCGCCCGGCAGCGATGGCAGCTCGCCCGCCAGCGCCGTGCGCCGCTGCCGCGAGGAACTCGGCGCCGCCGCTACCATCGAATGTGAAATTGAACGACTCGAAGATCTCGCGCCGGTGATTCAGGCCGGGGCCGATATCATTTTGTGCGATAACATGCCGCCCGACGCCCTGCGCCGGGCCGTGGCCATTCGCGATGCCACGCCAAGCCCCCGCCCCCGGGTCGAATTAGAGGCCTCTGGCGGCATCACCTTGGCCACCGTCGCCGCCGTTGCCGCAACCGGGGTTGAGCGCATTTCCGTCGGTGCCCTGACCCACAGCGCACCCTGCCTGGACCTGTCCATGCGGTGTAGTCCGGCGTGAGTGCGCACATAATTCCGCAGGTGGATCTCGCCACTGCCTTGGCCCGGGTTGCCGATGCGCCGGTGATCGCGTGCTTGGTCGGCAGTGCGGGCGCGACCCTGGTGTGGCAGGATGAGCCGAATCTGTTAAGCGAAATCCCTGCGGCTTCTTCAGCACCAACCGGGCAAGAAAATGACGCCCAGCTCGGCTTGACCTGGGGCACCGTGCCTGCCGGGGCGACGCTCGTGCAATATGATTACGAGTGGCCCGGCCGTGCGGCAATTATTCTGCCGGCGCCAGCAGTGGTGCGCTGGAATGCTCAGGGCCGCTGTGAAGTAGTTGGTGAATCTACTGCGGCGGCGGCTCTGAGCGAACGCATTGCCACTCCCGCCGCGTTGTTATCAGCCGCACGACTGCAATTACCTTTGCGCAGCGCCTGGGATGAAGCTGGTCACCAGCAGCGCATTGCCAGCATTCATGCCTGGATTGCGGCGGGCGATTGTTATCAGGTCAATCTAGCGGTGCCTTTTCATGGCCGTCTGGCGCCGCAAGCGCACGCGGATATTGCGACCTTTCTGACCGTGCTTCAGGCCAGCCCGGCGCCCTATGCCGGATTTTTCCGAGTGCCCGGCCGGGCGAGCGTTATTTCCGCAAGCCCGGAGTGTTTTCTCGCGGCGCGTGGGGAACAGTTGGTCAGCGTGCCGATCAAGGGCACCCGCGCCCGCATTCCCGGCACAGAGCAAAAAGTTCGCGCCGAATTGCTCGCGGCGGGCAAAGACGCGGCGGAGTTGGCGATGATCGTTGATTTGGTGCGCAATGACCTGGGCCGGGTTGCCCGTGCGGGCAGTGTGCGGGTTGCGGATTCCGAGCTGCTGCTCGATCTGTCGTATGTCCATCATCGCGCCGCACGCATCGTCGCTCACCGCAACCAACCATTCACGGCCTGTGTGCGCGCCGCATTTCCCGCTGGTTCCATCACCGGTGCGCCGAAGATCCGCGCCATGCAGATCATTGCTGAATTAGAAGGCGCCCCGCGTGGGCCGGCCTATGGCTGCTTTGGTTGGCAGCACGGCGAGGCCGCCGGCGACCTTGCGGTTGCGATCCGCACCGCCACGGTGGCGGGCCTTGATGTGTGCCTGCACGCAGGTGGTGGCATCGTCTGGGACAGCGATCCAGCCGCCGAATGGCAAGAAGTCCTCGCCAAAACTGCCGGATTTTCGCGGGCCCTATTGGGGACAGCATGAAGATTCTTCCATTGGCTCTCGGCTTGGTGCTCGTGCTGGCCGCTTGCGGCGAAAGTCAGCAGCGCCTGAACGAACGACCCACCTGGATCCACCGTCGCGATACGGTGCCCTTCGGCGAAGCCCTGCCCGCGCCCAGTGCTGCGACCATCGCCCAGTCCGATCGCGTCGACGCCTTGGAAAAATTATTCACCGACGGCCGCGACGGCGAATGCCGCAAACAACTCGCGCGTTTTTTTGCTGAAGGCGGCGATCATCCGCGCGCGCACGACCTCAATGGCCGCCTGCTTATTCTCGAAGGGAAATACGCCGAGGCCGCCGACGCCTTTGGCCGCGCCGTCGCCGGCAGTCCGCGCTGGTTGCAACCGCGCCTCGCTCAGGCCGAATGTTTTCTCGAATTGAAACGCCCGCAGGCCGCCGCCAGCGTCTACGCTGAATTGGACCGCCTGATGCCCGATGCGCCCTGGGGACCGTGGGGCATGGGCCTGATTGCCGCCCAGGGCAAAGACAGCGACCGCTCCATCGCTCTTTTAGATGAAGCCCTGCGCCGCGACCCCGAACACGTGCCCAGCCTGCTCGCCCGCGCCGGCATGGCCGAACGCGCCGGCGACACCGTCAAGGAAGAGGCCCTCCTGCTGCATGCCTCCGCCCTGGATCCCGACAACGCCCAGACTTGGCTGCGCCTGGCCGCCCTCACCGAAGCCGACAACCGCCTGGTCGACGCGGAAACCCATCTCGCCCGCGCCTTTGCGCTGACCGGCGACCCCCGCCTGCGCGAACGCCTAGCCCAACTCTGCGACCGCCGCGGCGACCCCGCTGCCGCCGCCCGCTGGCGCACAACCAACCATCCCTAACCGCCCGCAGCCGGCCTTGACAGCCCCCTCAGCGACCTAGGATCCGGTCCCCGCCGACACTGGGGTGTCGTCTAACGGTAGGACTGCAGACTCTGACTCTGCCTGTCGGGGTTCGAATCCCTGCACCCCAACCATTTTCGACCAGCGTCTACCTGTAGGCGCTGGTCGTTTTGTTTGCTGGCTGTGCCAATGGCCCACGTGCAGCTCGCGAGGTGGTTGGTCGGATCGGTCACAGCGCCGGTAAGCTCCTGTGCGATGATGGCTGGCGATCGGCTCGCCCCGAAGCAAACTGACAAGAGTCCTTTTTCCCCATGCGCACCCCGAATTCAGATAGGTACTTGGCGTGGGTTCCCAGCGCTGGCAGCACCAGCGGCAATTTCGTCAATCGCAGAAAGTGCCCCGGCCTGAGTGGCGCAACGCTTGACCCGGTCGATCCCGCGACTTGGAAGCATCGCGTTCGCGGTGATGGAATATGAACGACACTCCGTTACCACCCCAGTCTGCGCTTATTCTCTACCAAACGGAAGATGGTCGCACCCGCATTCAGTGCCGCTGTGAGGGCGACACCCTGTGGTTGAGTCAGGCGCAGATAGCCGAGCTCTTCCAGACCACCGTCCCCAATATCAACATCCACCTCAAGGCTATCTACGCCGAAGGGGAACTGCCTGAGGCGGCAACCATTAAGTCGTACTTAATGGTTCGAGCGGAGGGCCGGCGGCACGTGTCGCGCGCAGTCCTGCATTACGACCTCTCCGTTATAGTAGCGGTCGGTTTCCGTGTGCGTAGCCATCGTGGCACGCAGTTCCGCCAATGGGCGATGGCCCGCTTGCGCGAATACCTCGTGAAGGGTTTCGCGATGGATGACGAGCGGTTGAAGGATCCGCCGGGCAAGGGCCAATACGATTACTTCGATGAGGTGCTTGAACGCATCCGCGACATTCGTTCCAGCGAGCGCAGATTCTTTCAAAAAGTGCTAGATATCTATGCGACGAGTGTGGATTACACTTCCGATGTCGCGTTGTCACAGCAGTTCTTCGCCACGGTGCAGAACAAGATGCACTGGGCTGCACATGGCCATACGGCGGCCGAGATGATCCACCTGCGGTCCGATGCCCAGCAGCCGCACATGGGCCTGACCACCACGCGCCCAGGCGGCATCGTGCGCAAAGACGATATCGCGGTGGCGAAGAATTATTTGCGCGAAGACGAGCTGCAAGCGCTGAGCCGCATCGTTACCGCCTATCTGGAATTCGCCGAGTTGCAGGCATTGAACCGGCGGGCAATGACCATGCGCGACTGGATCACCAAGCTGGACGAATTCCTGAAGCTGTCCGATCGAGAGCTGTTGACGCACACCGGCACCATCTCGGCCGACGAGGCCAAGGCCAAGGCGGAGCGCGAATTCGAGCAGTACCGGATCTTCATCGATGCCCAGCCGCGCCTGGTAGATGCTGATTTCGATCGAGCTGCCAAAGACATGCAGAAGCTGCCCAAGTCGAAGCGCCCACGAAAATCCAAGCTGAACCCGGACGAGGCCCCATGAACGTTTTTCCGTATGGGCGGCCGCACAATAATCCTTTAAAACGGAATCGTCGGCGGCTGAGTCGATTCGACAGGTCGCACACTTCCGCCATCTGGCATAATGCCACCCAAATCCGCCCATGACGGCTCGATCAAGGCCTTGGTCCAGGTCGGAACTGCTCGTGGCGATGCAGCTCTATTGCCAAATGTCGTTTGGACAATTCCATGCCCGCAATTCTGAGATTATCCGCATATCAGCGAAGTTGAACCGCACACCGTCAAGCCTTGCTATGAAACTCTGTAATCTGGCATCGCTCGACCCGGCGCATCAGGCACGTGGAGTCGCCGGATTAAAGAGCGTCAGTCGCAGCGATCGGGATATATGGGAAGAATTCACTCGTGATTGGACAGGAATGGCGGCAGCCAGCGCGGTAGAAATGGAGCGATTACTGGGGTATATGGGAAAACAAGATGCCGATGCCTGGATTGTCCCCAAAAGAGCAACTGCCGGTACCGCACAGGTTCAAATTCGGAAGGGGCAGGGTTTTTTTAGAACAGCCGTTTTGACCGCATACGGCAATCGTTGTTGCCTCACCGAATGCGCAGTCAGTGAGTTCTTGGTGGCCAGCCACATCGTTCCCTGGTCTAGTGATGAAAGCAATCGACTGAATCCGAGGAACGGTCTTTGCTTGGCTCCGATGCAGGACAGGGCGTTCGATTTGGGATTCATTGCGTTCTCTGACGAACTGCGAGTGGTGGTCAGTGGGGCATTGCTGAAGTACGAATCCGACCCATTGGTGAAGTCCCAATTGCTTTCGTTAGCTGGCGCTCCAATTCGGTTGCCAGAGAGATTCTATCCCGACCTTGATCTGATCAGCAGGCACCGACGGGAAGTTTTCGGTATGCGAAATTGATTCGCCGATTGTAAGGGGGGCTGGGCGATCAGCGAATAATTGGGCTAAACATGGTTGCCGACAGACGGCCACAGATGATACTGTGACGTATCCGGGAAAAATAGGTTTTTCGTTTGACGAATAAACTAACGCGGGACTGTTCATCAGGGCGATAGTTCGCCCATGTCGATTTCATAGGTGCGGGTCGTGCCATGAGCGATCCGAACCATTTTTACGACGCCAACTCCGTCACTCACCCAGGTGCTGACGCAGATGGTCCCGTCCTTCAATATAAACGAGTAGCGGGCACACTGAAATGATTGGCCTTTAATGGCGATCTCCTCGTCTACGGCATCAATGCGAATCGTCACCCCATCTGGATTCCACTCTGTACCGAGGATAGGATTTTTATAAGCGAGAATAAATTCATGCGCGGGAGTGGCCTTATCCAAGTAATCGACCCAATCCCAGGTCAGCACCACATTGCCGTCAGTATCGTTGCGAGCCCAGAACAGTTTTCCGAGATGATAGATGCGGTGCCAGGTTATCCCGCGATGAATGTATTCCCCGAGGTGGCGATCGGTGATGGTAGAGCCGTCGCCGAAGCTGAAAATGCTGGATAATGAGGCGTCAACCCGGTAGATGGGCTCGGCGGCCGCTGCCCGAGTGACCAGGATTGCCAGGGCTATGTGTATGACCAACCGCATGGTGATTTCCTAGGAGTGATGGAGGGGCGCAAATTCTGCTAGCTAGCCGTGTTGTATAGGAGGCTGGTTGGTAATGGTCGATGGGGAAGTGCGCAGCCGTCGCTGTAATTTCTTGTAGCAAGTTGTGGTAAATCGAAAAAAGCTAAGGCTGATGAACCAATGTAACACAAACGATGTCATGCGCCACCAATCCCCACTGCCTGAATAGCTTTCTGCCTGGCTCCACATGATAGCAAGGGTGAAGATAACGAGTGACGGGCCAAGCAGATAGGCCCCAATCCGGAGAGAACGAGTGGATTCTTTGGTGTAATCGATGGGTCCTACGAAAATCATGGTGGCTAGCTTTCTGAGGCGGCAGAGTGGGCGGCGCTGGAACGATGACCCTCACGTGACCTGGGTAAAAGGCAGATAAAAAATATCAGCGTCTAGCGAACGACTTGGGCCATCGCGCCCTGATAATCTGAATGCTCAGCATGATTCCATTGACGACAAAAACGACGCTTATTGCGGGAAGAAAAAATATCCCCACGTCACTGACGTAAAGTACTCCATCCGGGTTATCGACGAAATAATAGCCGGCGACTGGCTCCTCGGAACAAAACAAAACAGAGCAGCGAAAATAAAAAATAAGACAGCGCACACCAACTCCGCAAGGAGGCGCCAGCGCGCCGCCCACAGGACCATGCTTAGTTGAGGCTTTTGCGTTGGCGAAGTCATGCCCATGCAGGATATGCACGGGCAGCATCTATTCCATACTTGCGGGCGACCAGGATCAATGAGTCAGCAGAGAATTGACCTATTTCCATGGCGCAGAGCGTGAAATGGCTCTACCAGTTCCGCCGCCGCGGTGCCAATAATTCCAACAGCACCAGCGCCAACACCCCGATCGGAATGCCGAATCCACTATCGCGGCCAGTAGAAATGCGAATGTTACACCGCAGCAGGGCAACCGTCGGCGGCTGTGTCCGTTTCAGGTCTTTGGCCAGGGCAATTTGGTCAGCAGGGCTGATTACCAGAATTCCTTCGAGGTGATTGCCTGGACGCGCCATTCCCTGAGTTGGGAAAATGGGCCGGTAGCCCTGCTACCAGCGCCATTTTCCCGCCGTGGATCTGCGCGACGACCCACGGCGCCACCCGCGCTCGCTATATCCGACAGACTCCTAGGTTGGCGAATTATCTACGCCCTTCACTGTGCGCGAGATCAGCCGTGAACGGTGAAATCGCGGTCGAGGGTGAAAAATGATTCGCAGCCGGTGGCGGTGACGTGAATGGTATCGGAAATACCGACGGTCTTATCGCCGTCGACGCCCCACATCCAGGGGATCAGGTGGAACGTCATTCCCTCTTCGAGAACTGCGGAATTTCCCTGCATCAGGCTGAGGATATAGCCTTCATCCCAGGACGGCGGAAAGGCGATGCCGATGGCGTAGCCGGAGCGGGTAACCAAGCGCGCGCCGATGTCGTTGTCGTTGATGATATCGCGGGCGAGATTGTCGGCATCGGAAACAGTGAGGCCAGGGCGGATGGCCTTATGCAGTTCATCCAAGGCGAATTTCATTCGTTCCTGGGCTTTGTACATCGACGGGGACAGTTCGCCCGTCACCACCGTGCGCATCATTGCGGTGTGATAACGGCGGAAGCAACCGCCTACTTCGAGAAAAACATGTTCGCCGGGTTGTACAACCCGACCTTCCCAGGTGGCATGGCCGATCATCGACCGTGGTCCGGATGTGACATAGGGCATTACCGCCGGCGGTTCGCCACCGGCACAGAACATCGCGTTGCTGATTGCGCCGCCAATTTCATTTTCACTGGCACCTGCCCGCGATGCGACCAGGCCGGCGCGCATGCCGGCCTCGGTGGCGACGGCAGATTTGCGCATCACGGCAATTTCGCCGGGTGATTTGCGAATACGGCCTTCTTCGACGATGCCGAAACAATCAAGCAGCCGCCCATTGGCAAAGCCGGTGCGGACACGGTCTTGTTGGTAGGCTGGAAAGAAATAGCTGTTGCGCTCATAGCCAACCGAGCCGCGACTCAAGCCCAGTTCTTCCAGAGTCCCAATCAGGGTCTGGATGGCGTCGCCATTATCGGCAAAGGGCCGCGTTTTTTCGACCCAGGTCCGGGCATGGACATTCGATTCTTCGAGCTTGCGGGTAATCATCACTGGTTCGTCGGCGATGGGCACCACCAGGCACTGGAAGAACGAATAGCCGGTGGTCTGATAATCGGTGAGATACATCAGGTTTTCTGGGTCGCTGATGATCACCGCGTCGAGCAGGCGCTTGGCCATGCGTTCGCGAAGAGCTTGCAAGCGATGGACATATTCATCGCTGGTAAAGGTCATGTCATCGCGGGATCTCATGCTGCCTCCACGCCCGCATTGACCGCAGTGGCGAAAATGGCCAAGCCTTCTGCGAGGTCGGCGTCAGGAATGGTCAAGGGCGGAATCAATTTCAGCACGCGTCCGCCCGAACCGCAGGGGCCGATAAGAAGGCCATGCTCGAAGCACAGTTGCGCAATGCGCTTGGCGCGGGGACCCTCGCCGACATCGAGCGCCTGAATCATCCCTTTGCCGCGCACGGGAAAACGGTGCTTGGCATGCTTTATGGCTAAGCCGTGCAGGTGCGCTGCCATGATCTCACCTTTGCGGCGGACCTCGGCCATCAGAACGTCATCGGTAAAATACCCCAGGGCTTCCGCGCCCGCGACAAAAGAGAGATCCTGGCCGCGAAAAGTACCAGTGTGTTCGCCCGGCGACCATACATCGTGTTCGGGTTTGACCATATTCATCGCCAGCGGGGTGCCATACCCACCCAGGCCTTTGGCCAAGCAAATGATATCGGGAGATAGTCCGAAGCCATCGAAGCTGAAATAGCTTCCTGTCCGTCCGCAGCCGGCCTGGATGTCATCGACGATGAACAAGGCGCCGCGTTCATGCGCGAAGTTCTGTAAGGCCACCAGCCATTCGCGGCTGGCGACATGGACGCCGCCTTCGGCCTGGATGGGCTCGATAATCACCGCGGCCGGGGCATCGAGCCCGGTGGAGGGGTCAGCGAACGCCCGGCTCAGCGCATCAATGGCATCGATGCCACCACCGGGCGCGGTTTCAAAGGGAATGCGCTGCACATGGTCCAGAGGAACCCCGGCGGCGTTGCGGAAATATTCATTCGCAGTGCAGGCCAGGGCGCCCAGGGTCATGCCGTGGAAACCATGCGTACAGGCGATGATCGATTGCCGTTTGGTGACCTTGCGTGCCAGTTTCAGCGCGGCCTCGACGGCATTGGTACCGGTCGGGCCCATGAATTGCAGACGATAATCCATCTTCCGCGGCGTCATGATGGTATCGACAAAAGCCTGCAGGAATTGTCGCTTGGCCGTGGTATACATATCCAGGCTGTGAATGACCCCGTCGCGGGAGATATAGTCGAGCAGCGCCTGCTTCATGCGCTCGTTGTTATGGCCGAAATTCAACACCCCGGCCCCGGCGAAGAAGTCGATGTACGACTTGCCAGCCTCGTCGGTCTGGCGCGCATTCTTGGCCGTGCTGAACACGGTTGGATAAGCACGGCAATAGCCGCGAATGGCAGATTCGTAGCGTTCGAAGACGGAGGTGTCGCTGCTCGTGGCGCTGGAGTTGACGCTGGAGTTGGCGCTTTTCGTTACGGTCATGCCGGGATTCCTTGCGGATTATCTAAGGGAATGAACGGTGCTGGCAGACCGACAAGCCGGAGCTGCACCCGCGACATGCGGGCGATCAGACGATCATCGAAATCAAAATGGGGACTATGCAGGGGGGGATCCCCAGGGCGGGCCCCGGCGGCGCCGACCAGGGCGTAGGCGCCGGGGATTTCAGCGAGATAATAACTGAAATCTTCGCTGGCCATGACTGGGACCGGAGTGCTGTGTGCCCGCCACGTCGGGCCGAATTCCGCGGCCAGCGCGGTGCGCATGATGGTGGCAGCGCCGGCATGGTTGCAGGTGGCGGCGTAACGGGGGCTGATGATCACCTCGGCGGCGACGCCATAGGCGTGCGCAGTAGCAGTGGCAATGGCAGTGATTTCTTCGCCCATCGCCTGACGCACAGCGGTGTCGGCGACACGGATGCTGCCGCTGACCACGGCCTGCTCGGGAATCACGGTGTCTGAGCTGCGGGCGTCAATATTGGCGACACTGAGCACGGCTGCGGTCTGCGGAGCCAGACGCCGACTGACGATCTGTTGCAAAGCCATAGTGACCGCCGCGGCGGCGAGAACGGGATCGCGACACGCCTCGGGCTGGCTGGCATGGCCGCCGCGCCCACGCAGGGTGATCCGGAAGGTGCCATTCGCGGCCATGACGGGCCCGTCTGGACAGACGGCTTGACCATGAGGTATTGCCGGCCAATTGTGCCAACCATAAATAGCCGTAATGCCGATCAAGGCGCCGCCCTCGATCATCCGTTTAGCCCCATGCCCGCCTTCTTCAGCAGGTTGAAACAGCAAGCTGACCGGCCCGGGCAGCTGCGCTTCGTGATATTTCAGCCACGCAGCGCTGGCACACAGCGTCGCCGTGTGTCCATCGTGACCGCAGGCATGCATGCAGCCGTCGATGGTGGAAGTCCATGGCACCGTTGAATTTTCGCGAATAGGCAATGCGTCGATATCACCGCGCAAGGCGATATGCGGCCCCGTAGCCTGCGCTGCGAGGCGGGCAATGGTGCCGGTGTCGGCGCACGCCTGCCAGGGAATGCCGAGTCGATCCAATTCTGCGCGAATAGTCGCCGCCGTGTGCAGTTCGGCGTACGCCAGTTCGGGTTGCCGATGCAGGTCATGGCGCAACCGGGTGGCTGCGGCGATGAGGTCTGGCCAAGTGAGCGTCGTCACGCGTGATTCCTGTCGATATCCGCTGCACGGCAGCGGCATGACCGACATTCTCAAGAAGAGCACTCCCTCACGACATGCTCAGGAAGAGCACTCACGAAGAGCGAAAACCGGTCACGGTGCGGATTATGACGGACCATAACCCGACCACCGCGAAGGGGAACCCAAGAAATCAGCAGCATTGCGCGGCTACCGCGTCAGAGCTGATACCCTGCATATACAAAATAATCTGTTGAATATATTGGGTGGAGATTCAGGCCCCATGCCGGTGGCGATAGGTGGCCGGGGCACAGCCCCATTGCCGGGTAAAAGCCTTCGTCAAATGGTTGCGATCGCCGAATCCGCAACAGGTGGCGATAATATCGATGGTCATGGCGCCCTCGCCCAGCAAACGGGCGGCCTCGTCCAAGCGCAGACGCAGTCCCAGGCGCTGCGGGGGGATGCCGACTTCCTGCACAAAACGGCGGGTCAAGCTGTGCGGATGCAGGCCGCTGAGCGTGGCCAAGGTGGTGTGGCTGGGCGGATCATCGAAATGGGTGCGGAGATACGCAATGATGTCTGCCACCACCGCGCTGGGTTCTGCCTGCGGCTGCTGCCGGGCGAGCACGTGGCCAAGCGCAATATGCCAGAATCCACTCATAAGCAGAGCGGTGGCCGCGACTTGGTAGTCGACGATGGTAGCGCGCAGGCTTGCGAGCATGGCGTCGGCCAACGGAAATGCCCATATGCCCGGCATCCGCTCTAACGCGGGGGAAGTTGCGTGGAGATAGGCTTTGCGAAATGGCTGGGTGCAGGTGCTGGCACAATCCGTCCCCGGTCCGATGGCGACCATCTGACCCACCGTCAGGGCATGCCGACGGCCATTCCAGCGTAATGCCCCGCCTGGGCTTAATGGCACATACAGCCGCCAAAAAGGCGCCGCGAGGTTATCCAGGGTCCAGGCAGTCAGATCGGCAACCCGAATGAGATCAATCACCGAGCTCTGCGTTGGGGCCGCGTCCACAACGATGGAGCGTTCGAGCATGCGTGTTTTCTACCCATCTTTGTCCAAAAACGCCATAGAGAAATGGGTACGGATGGGTGTAGGATCCCTGTAGAGAATCTTCATGGCTCCTTGTCCGCGCTATCTGGCCGCTCACTCCGACCTCTGGGCCACTGACCCGCATGCGGCCAATCTGGCGTGGTGGAAACAGGCCGGCTGGGGATTATTCCTGCATTACGGACTGTACAGCCAACTGGGCCGGCATGAATGGGTCCAGCATCGGGAACACATTCCAGTCGCGGAATACGAACGCTTAGCGCAATCATTCGACCCGAGCGGTTTTGACGCCGACGCGATCACCGATCTCGCCTGCGCGGCGGGCATGACTTATGTCAATTTCACCACCTGCCATCACGAAGGTTTCTGTCTGTGGGACTCCAAGACCGAACCCTTCAACAGCAAAAACCACGGCGGACGCGATCTCGTGCGGGAATTGGCCGAGCAGTGTGACCGCAAGGGTCTGGGATTCTTTGCCTATTTCACCCACGTCTTAAATTGGCGCCATCCGCACGCCTTGCCGATCGAACGCTTGCCGATGGCACGTCCCGCTTACCCAACTACCGAACCCACCTACGCGGTGCCGAATGATCCAGCCCAGTATTGGGCCTGGGCGCACGCTTGTATGGGGGAATTGGCGAACCTGCCGGCGCCCCTGGCGGGTATCTGGTTGGACCTGATCAGCAGTTATTATATCGCGCCTGATTTGGTCCCGATCGAAGAAACCTACGCGTTGATCCGCTCTCTGCGCCCCGACACCCTTATTTCCTTCAAACAGGGCGCGACCGGAACCGAAGATTTTGCTTCACCCGAATTTCATTTCCGTTCGCAAGGCGATGTCTTTCGCCAAAGAAATAACCCGCAAGCCGCAGAACTCGCCGATAGAGCCTGGGCCGCCAACCGCGGCAAATGGAATGAAATCTGTATCTCTCTGCAAAAGAATGGCTGGGGATATGTCCAGGGGAGCCCTTACGCGACGGTCGATGAAACCTGGGCCGCCCTGGCGCATGCGCGCAAGCATCGCTGCAACTTGCTGGCGAATATCGCGCCGCTGCCTGATGGATCCCTGGCGCCGGAGGCAGTGACCTTGTTGCGCGCAACGGGAGAGCGCCTGCGTCGCGAAGGGATGCCAGATCCTGGCCTGGCGGCCGCGATGGTGGCAGACAGTGCCGGTGGGACTCCCCAATAATATCACGGCGGTGATCGGTATGCTGTCGCGCTGATCGCCGATCCCTGACTTGATCCGGGTTCGCAGGAGTCGAGGCTGCTCTGCTCACCGCTGCCGGCATGTGTGCTGGCGGCCATTGCGGAGAATCTCATGACCAATTGGCTGCCTGCCGCCGACCGTTACGCCTCAATGACCTACCGCCGCACCGGGCGCAGTGGTTTGATGCTGCCGACGGTGTCCTTGGGATTATGGCATAATTTTGGCGGGGTCGACGCCTATGAAAATGGTCGCGCTCTGGTGCGCGCCGCGTTTGACCGTGGCATTACCCATCTAGATCTGGCCAATAATTACGGTCCCCCGCCCGGATCGGCCGAGGAATGTTTCGGTCGCATCCTGCGCGACGATCTGATGCCGTATCGCGATGAATTGGTGATTTCCAGCAAGGCTGGTTATCGCATGCAGCCGGGTCCGTATGGTGAATGGGGTTCGCGCAAATATCTGGTGCAAAGTTGCGAGGCCAGTCTGCGCCGCATGGGCCTAGATCATGTCGATATTTTCTATCATCACCGTCCCGATCCCGACACCCCGCTGGAAGAGACCATGGGTGCCTTGGACTATTTAGTGCGCTCGGGCAAAGCGTTGTATGCGGGTATTTCCAATTATCCCGCCGATCGTGCCCGTGAAGCGATCACCATTTTACGTCAGCTTGGCACGCCCTGCCTTATTCACCAACCGAGCTACAGCATGTTCAACCGCTGGGTTGAAGGTGGACTCTTGGATTGTCTGGGCGAAGAAGGCGTCGGTTGCATTGTCTTTTCACCACTAGCGCAGGGCATGCTCACTGACCGCTATCTCGATGGGATTCCCGCCGATTCGCGTGCCGCCAAAGCGCACGGTTTTCTCAAGCGCGACCAGGTCGACGAGGCCAAGCTGACCAAGGTCCGCGCCCTGGCCGCCATCGCCAAGGAACGCGGGCAGACCATGGCCCAACTGGCGTTGACCTGGGTTCTGCGCCACACCACGGTGACCTCGGCTTTGATCGGCGCGAGCAAAGTTTCGCAGATCGACGACGCCATCGGCTGCTTGGCCAAGCTGGGCTTGGACGCAGGCGAGCAGAAAAAAATCGAAGCTATCCTAGCGACCTGATCTGGTTTTGGTTGGGTTACGGAGGCAGAACCTCGCCGAGTAATGATTCGGCGAGGGGTCGTTGCCCGGGGTGAATGCGGAATGGCGAAAAGCATAATGTGCGCAGGATCGTATCCGGGCGCAGATGGCGACTGGCCCAGCTCAGGGGTGAATCGCCGTGCGCATCGCGCGCGTCCAGGCGCGCTCCGGCGGTGAGCAGCAGATCAATGCTGGTTTCGCTGCCATAGGCCGCGGCGCGATGGAGCGCCGTTTCGCCGCTGGTGCGGCTATCACGCATGAAGCAGCCGGTCTCTCGCCCAGGAAAAGTTGCGGCGTTGGGATCGGCCCCGGCGGCAAGAAGGACCTGAAGGACTCGATCGCGGGACGGGCGATCCGTCGTGGCCAAGGCCGCGTGCAGCGGGGTCTCGCCCGTATCGGGCAAGGCCGCGTGGACGCTGGCGCCGTGCTCGATCAAAAATTGGCACAGACGCCAGTGCCCGAGAAATGCGGCGCCGTTGAGATCGAAATTATCACCGAGCTGGGTCAGCGTGGCGCCGTGAGAGATGAGAAAACGGATGGCGCTGAGGTCGCCGTAATACGCGCACCAACTGATCAGGGATACGCCGTCGGGCGCATTGCCGTCGGCAGGCAGGCCGCTGGCGATGAGATCGAACACCACATCAGTGCGGCCAGCAACGAAGCGTGCAAGGAGATCGGTCATGCCCAGAGACTATCCGTCCGCACGGCAAGCAAATCACCGAATCGACTCCACCCTCTGATAGATTGCCACCCGCGGACCGCTCAGGGACGTAGGGAGATCAATAATGATAGCGCAGCTGTAGGATAATCAGATCGTCTGCTTCGACGATATAAACCAGTCGGTGCTCTTCGCTGATCCGTCGCGACCACGCCCCGTGCAGCAGGTAATTTAAGAGTTCAGATCGGCCGCGTCCTCGGCCAGGGCGACTCAAAGTTCAGCCCATCTCAATCCCCATCTTTTTCAAGGCAAGCCATGGCTGCGCCTTCACGATGCGCCATCTGCGTGCCGTTGATGCGGGCTTCGTGACCAAGCATCGGTGTCCGGCGATCGGAAAATAAAGCGACTCTACAGCCCACTTCCCACCTTCAGTAATCCCGGCAGAGCGATCAAATGTATAAGGGTCCTGCGAATATTGGCGATCGCAGGCATGGCTCACAGGGGCGCACAGGGGCCTCGGGAACGTCACGTGAGTGCTTGACGTCGAATTCCGCCGAAAATTTCGCGGCATGCGCTTCTCACCTCCGTCCGCCGCCTCCTTCACCGTGTCGGACGCTTTCTTTACCCCCTTGCGTGCGGCACATGCTGAAAACCCGCATACCCGCCGGTGCCCGGTTATTTCCGACGAGGAATGGCTCACGCTCGGGGTGCGACGTATGCTCGAACACGAACCCAGTGGACGCGGATTTCTCCAATACCTCAGTGACAGTGGCCAGGCTGACATCGCCGTGTTGACGCTGTTTGACCATCTCGCCAGTGAACGCCGTTTGCGCGGGTGTCGCTGGGCGGAGGCCGCCTTGCGTTCCCAGGTGGACGCGCAGCGCCGTGCCGGCGATCCGCTCGCGTCGTATGACTGCCTTTCGCGGTACGCGGTCTTTGCCAGCGAAGGCCATTATCACGAGAAAGCCACGCACGATTTTGCTCGCTACGGGCACGATACCCCCATGCAGCATTTTTATGCGTTGGATCTGCGCACGCATACCCTGCGGCATGTGACATGCGGCTGAAACGGGGATCGGCATTCCTGCGCCGTCAACGAAATCCATCCGTAAGCGCGAGCACGACATGCACGCGATCAAACGCATCGGCCCAGAATGCATGCGTATGGGCGTTCGCGCCGGTACCAAGGTCATGCACGTGTGGGACCGAGCAGCCATTGATGTGACGCTGTGGGCACGCTGGAAATCCCGTCACGGGATCTATTTTATTTCCCGGATGAAGGATCTGCTGGAACTAACCAAGTAAAGGGACTTCGCGTATGACTGCACCGATCCGGTCAATGCGGGCAGCGAAGGTGACGAATTCATGCTCAGTGGCGGCGGCATGCCGATGCGGCGCGTCACCTAGGTGTGTCCGGCCACGAACGAACGCTTCCAATATGTGACCTCTGACCACACCATCCCGCCCGGACTGATCGCGTACCTCTACAAAATGCGCTGGGACATCGAAAAGGTCTTCGATGAAGTCAAAGTCAAGTGCTCCGAGAAAAAGTCGTGGGGCAGCAGCCCGCAGACCAAAGAGGCGCAGGCGCATTTTATCTGAATGGCTCACAACCGCATGCTGGCGTGTGAGCAGCGTATCGAAACCGAAACGGGTACCATTCCGGTGCGCGAAAAGAAACGAAAGCTTAAAAAGGGCTCAGCAGCAGCGGGATAAAGCGATCGAAAATGGAGGCGCCCTCGCGCCCATGTATCATCTCATCCACAGATATTCCCAGCGCTCCGTTATTTTCATTCAATGGCTACGAAATAATGTGCGATCATAGATAGATTGGGAGACCCCCGTAGTGGCTCTCGGACGGCACTACGCATGAGTATTTCAGTGAAATGCGGACACCGATGTCAACGGCAGATTGCACAGACACTGAGGAATTTCAATCTTCATAAGCGTCACCCTATCGAAAAATTCCGTAAAACACCATAAAAACTTACATACAACTACTTTGCTGTAACTCGAGTCGGACTCGACTTATGTCATGTGAAAAATTCGTAAGTCATTTTTCGTATTTTGTCCCATGGTTTTTCGGGCAAACCCCAGGAGTTAGCAACAAGATGGCGTGGGGCCCGCGCATGTGTTCTTCGCCAGCGGGGTCATGCACTTTGCCGCCGTCAATGATGCTGGCGCCGACGATGGCGATGTCCTGGCAGTCGATACCCAGAATCAGCGCTCGTGACCATTCGCGCCGGCCACCCATGCGATCTTCGGGGGTCAGGCCGTGGGCATAGGCATGCGGATCAGGATGGCCGATTAGGCGGGCGCCGGCTTCGATCTCTCAGGTGACGCCAGACTGCAGGTGAATCGTGCTGGAAATCCATCGTTCCGGTGGGATCCGCACTCTTCCCCCGCCAGCCTTGGCGCAGGCCGTGATGGCAGCATTCATTGCGGCAGCGGTCGAGGTTGCGGAGGCGGCGGAGGGAACGGCGCCGAGGTCGCCCGGGGTGGCGCCGAAACTGCGGATGTCCAGATCGCTCATGCGCTGAGCGCGACGAAGTGGGGCGTGCTGTGCCAGCGGCATCACGGGCTAGGAGTCTGTCGGAGAGACCAAGCCAGCGGTGGTCTCGCTATCTCCGACAGACTCCTAGGCCACCCTGCGATTGACCGCCACCAGGAGCCACTAAGGTAGCGCCATGATTGCGGTCGGTCGAACTCGGCGCTAACCGCTTTTCCGCCTCCGGCGTCGAGCCTGGTGCTCCGCCGTTCCGTCGACCCATTCCTGCTGACCCTCGGATATCTATGCCTACCTATACGCTCCCCGACGGCAAACCGCTGTCGTTCCTCGCTCCTGTCACTGGCCGCGACATCGCCACCAGCATCAGCGAAGGGCTCGCCCGTCGCGCCATCGCAGTGAAACTTGACGGTGACATTCTTGATCTCGACCGTGTTCTGCCGCGTGAAGGTCAGGTCAAGGTCATCACCGCCCGCGACGACGACGTGGATTCCCTGTGGGTCCTGCGCCATTCGTGTGCGCATGTCCTGGCCGAAGCCATCTGTTCGCTGTGGCCGCGCACGCGCTTGGCCTATGGCCCGGCGTTGGAAGATGGATTTTTCTATGACATGGCGGTCCGCGATGCGGATGACCAGAAAGTTGTTTTGCGCGAAGAAGACTTCGTGCGCATCGAAACCGAGATGCAGCGCATCGTCAACGAAGATCGTCCCTTTGTCCGCCACGAGTATTCCTGCGACGAAGGCCTGGCCCGCACCGCCAATGATCTCTACAAACGCGACAATGCCGAACGCGCCATCGCCAAAGGTGCCAACACCATCAGTTTCTATACGACCGGCGAACCGGGCACGGCCTGGGAAGATCTGTGTGCTGGTCCGCACGTGCCACGCACGGGCTTGCTGCGCGCCTTCAAGGTCATGTCGGTGGCGGGAGCGTATTGGCATGGCGATCAGAACAGCGACCAGCTGACGCGCGTCTATGGCACCTGCTTTGCCGAGGCCAAAGGCCTACGCACGTATCTGAACCGCCTCGAAGAAGCCAAGAAACGCGATCACCGCAAGCTCGGTCGCGAAATGGATCTATTCCATCTCGACGAAGAGAATCCGGGCCAGATATTCTGGCATCCCAAGGGCTGGGCGCTCTACCGGACCTTGGAAAATTACATCCGTGGACGCATTTCCCAGCATGGGTATGTCGAAGTCAAAACGCCAGCCGTGATGCCCAAGTCGCTGTGGGAAAAATCTGGGCACTGGGCGAAGTACCGCGATTTCATGTTTACCACGGCGGCGGAAGAGCGCGAATTCGCGCTCAAGCCGATGAACTGCCCGGGGCATATCGAAATCTTCAAGCAGGGGCTGAAAAGTTACCGCGACCTGCCCTTGCGCATGGCTGAATTCGGGGCGTGCAATCGCAACGAGCTTTCAGGCGCTTTGCATGGTATCATGCGCGTGCGTGGATTTGTTCAGGACGACGCCCATATCTTCTGCACCGAAGCGCAGATCCCCGGCGAAGTCGCCGACTTCTGCGCCTTGCTGAAAAGCGTCTACCGCGACTTCGGCTTTACCGACGAATCCGTTATCGTCAAATTCAGCACGCGCCCGGAAGTGCGCGTTGGCAGCGATGAACAGTGGGATCGCGCGGAAGCCGCCTTGGCCGATGCGTGTGCCAAAGCCGCTTTGTCCTACGCCGTAGCGCCAGGCGAAGGGGCTTTTTACGGACCCAAGCTCGAATTCACCCTGATTGACGCCTTGGGTCGGCATTGGCAGTGCGGCACCATCCAGGTCGATTATCAGCTGCCCAGTGCTGAACGTTTGAATGCGGCCTATGTCGGCGAAGACGGCGCCAAGCATCATCCGGTGATGCTGCATCGCGCCATTCTCGGTTCGCTCGAACGCTTCATCGGCATTCTCATCGAACATTTCTCGGGTAAATTTCCGCTGTGGCTGGCGCCCGAACAAATCCGCGTCCTGCCGATCACCGACGACCATTTGCCGTATGCCGATCAGGTCGCTGCCGAACTGACCGCGGCCGGGCTGCGCGCCGGGGTGGACCGCAAGCCTGAAAAGCTCGGCGCCAAAATTCGCGAAGCCCGCAATGACCGCGTCCCGTATTTTGCCGTGGTCGGCGCCCAGGAAGCAGAACAGGGCATCGTCGCCTTGCAGAACCAGGCGGGCGAAAAGCTCGGCACGGTAACCATCGCGGCGCTGGTACAGCAGTTGGGCGAAGAAGTTGTCGCCAAGCGGCTTCCTTCCGTACCTGCAAACCCGGCCTGAGAGGGCTGACTTGAGGTTCCAGCATAAGGATCGAAAGTGTGAAACAGGCGGTCACTGTTGCCCAGACGATGCCGGTAGATGATGAGCCGTTTACGCAGATGGTCGGTGGGGGACCTCGGCCTGAGGCGTTTGAGCACCAAGTCGCCGCCGCGCGGACCGGTGCCAACGATACAGCGGCGATAAGCTCGGCGACTTTGCCATGGAGTGGAAAGGCGGTGCGGGCAGACTGCCACCATGCTTCTCCGCTCGGTGGTTCTGTTGCTCTGTGCAGTATGCGCTGCACTGATTTTCTCTGGCTGTGAAACGTCCCCTCCCCCGGCGGGAGGCGGTACGGGCAACGGGGGAACCGGCGGCTCGACCAGCCCGGTGCCGGTCTATGTGCTGATCGGCGGGGCGAACAATCCGAGCGCGACCGATGTGTACCTCGATGGGCTCTTGGCACCTGGACAAGTTTTCATTGTGCCCAAGTCGCCCTTGCTGGCGAGTTCATCCTATACGGTTGCCTATGCGATCACTGCGGGCGGGACCACATTCACCGCACCTACCTGGACATTTACGACGGGTACTGCGGCGAATCCGCCGGATCCCGATCGGAGTATTTTCGATGCCATCGATCTGCGACGTTCCCAGACCAATGTGCCCACCGTGCTGAACAGCCCGGCTATATTGGCTAAGGCGGCTCGTCGGCACGCTGGCTATCAGTGCGAAGACCAGCATAAACGCAGCCTCGCGAACGGGGCGGCGATCAGTCATGGCGAGCAGTTTACGGGCTACTCATTCTTCATAAATGATGATTTTGGTGCCCGCATTCGCGCCGCGAATGAGGGTTCGGTTCCCCATGGCGCTACCCATTTCTACGAAACCATTGCCACCAACAGCGGCAGCGCAGCAGTGGTCTTTTTATGGAATACCGTCTATCATCGGCTGCCGATGATGCGCCACGACATGACCTACTTTGGGGCCGGAAGTCGCGCCGACGCCGAAAGTGATACAATCTATACCAGCATCATGGCGCCGGCGGCCAAGCCGTTTACACCTGGAAACCCAGCGACGAATGCGCAATACCTGACTATCGATTGGACGAGTGTCAATACTATTGCGCTGACTGGTCCCAAATTTTGGCCCGCCAATGGTCAAGTCGGGGTGAATCTGGCGTTCGACACCAATACCGAAGTGCCGGATCCGATCGGCACTGCCAATGAAGGCGGCAACGCGGCGTGGAATAATGGTACCCCCGAAGCTGGGGTTGTTGGCGTGCCGTTGCACGTATCCTTGCCGACGACTGGCAATATCACCGCAATCTCAGTTACTTTGACCAAGAACTGATGGAAGCGCAACGACGGATGCAAAAAAAGTGGTGGTGGCTCGGGCTCCTGGCCTGTGGCGGTGTGATCGCAGCGTTCCTCATGGGGGTGGCGCCAGGGTATTTTTCCCCTATTCGAGCCCAGGAAAATATCGCGGAAGGAGATCGACTCACTTCCACCGTTCTCTTTCCGCCGCCCGAATCGGTAATCGTGCAACGCGCGCAGGCCTTGCCACGCAGCGACGCTGAGACCGATGCCCTGGCGCGGGCGATCGCGCTCGTTGGGCAGCTCGCCGATGGCGCCATCGCGGAGATCCCTGCCGATCTGGACCCAGCCACGCGAGCCGCTCTAACTGAAGCCGAAGCGCTCTTGGCCGCGCAACGCCCGCAGCGCCGCGCAGGCCTGACCTTCCAGGCCGCTGACGGCAGCAGTATGCGCATTGCGCCGCCCGTATCCGGCACGCCTGCCGCGGCAGCCTACGCCGACCTGGAGCCTGCGGCGCCAGTGGTGGCGCGAACAGATGCAGGCACTGCCCAGGTCTCAGGATCGGTGACTTCCCAGGCAGCGGGCGCCGCCATCGACGGCGAGGGCGTGTGGTCGGCGATTTGGCGCGAGCCGGGAGATTCTCCGTTTCGTATCGAAGACACCATCGCTGACCGGCACGCGATCCGTTTGCATCCACAGGATCCCGGCAGTCTGCGCGTCAATGGGGGTCTGGTGGTACCCGGGCGCTGTTATCGCGTCGGCACAGGCTTGGTGATCGAATCGGCGGGAAAGGTCGGCATCGACATCGTGCCGCTTGATGCAGCGCCTCTGGTTTACGATGGACCGATACCATTATCGCCGGTGGGGTCTGGTTGAGCGCACGAGCGCTGGCGAAAATTTTTGTTCAAGGCGCGGGAGGGATAATGATGGTGGCGCCAATTTTCAGGCCGCCATCAGCGAATATGCCCGGATTGGCATCGGCGATGTGTCGCCAATGCTGGGCCGAACCATAAAAAACCACACTCAATTGCCCCACCGTGTCGCCGCGTTGGATCACGTAGGATGTTCCCGTCTGTGCGATCGGTGGCTGCGCGATCGGTGCCTCCGGGGCACGAATCGGCAGCGCGGCGTCCGCGACGGAGCCGAGCGGCACAAAGGTGATCTCGGGGACGACGTGCTCAGCCAGCCAGGGGCGCAAAGATGCGCGCACCAGCGCCTCTGCCGCAGCCGGATCTGCGATCGGCCCACGCAGTTCCACCCGGGCGCGGGGGAACAGCCATTCGGCTTCGGCCCGCCGATGCCGGGAGACCCAAACCGGTGCATCCTGGAGCTGGACGGTGACGGCAGGATTGCCCGCAGCGCGCAGATCGTAGTCCAGCAAGCGTTCGGTTCTGGCCTGCGCACGCTCGGCGGTGTCCGGTCCGCCTCCTTGATCATCGAAGACGATGCCGCGGCCACTGTCGGTGCAACCGCTCAGCAGGCAGACCATCACCGCAACCCCGGACCAGCAACGCTTCATCACGCGCTCAATTCAAGCTCGGCTGGGGCAGGCCGGGGGCGTCATCACCATCCACCAGGCTCTGCCACAGATTTTGCGCGGGCCCATTCCTGAGCAATATTTCCGGAGTGCCAGGACGCACCACCCAAGCGCTCTGTTCGATCTCATTCGCGAGCTGGCCGGGACCCCAGCCACTGTGGCCCAGAAACAGTCGTGGCCCACGGGGATCCGGCCCGTCCTGAAAACGTTCGACCAGCGCATCCAGATCACCACCGATCGCCAGCCCCATCCCCATGGGCTGGCAGCCCGGCAAATCTGCGCAGCCATGGATGAGCAGACCTTTTTGTCGTTCGACCGGGCCGCCTTCACAGGCGATACGGATGCCGCCCAGTGAACTGGGGCATTCGGCCCACAGGTCGCGTAGCACGATGTCGACGGGCCGATTAATGATAAAACCGAGGGTCCCGCCGCTGTCGTGCTCCATCAGATAGATCACGCTGCGCATGAAATTGGGATCGCTCAAAGAGCGGGCGGAAACAAGAAGGCATCCGGCTTCGGGAGGCATACATTACCCTATGTGGGGATGGGTGGGCGGGAAGAGACGACATTATTCTTCATATTTTACTAGGCCCTGGTCCTGCGTCCTGCGTCGCGAAGGTCCTATGTCCTATGTCCTAGTACTCGTCCTTCGGCCGAGTCCTCTGTCCTAGGTCTCAAGATTCGCAGTCAGCAGTCCGAAGTCCCGCGGGCGTCGCGAGTCATGAAAGGATATTATTCTCAATAAGTCGAAAGGCGCAGAAAAGGCATTCTTGATAATGTAATCACCGCACACAAGACCTCGGACCTCGGACCTCGGACTGCGAATCCTCGCGACGCAGGACGCAGGACGCAGGACGGAAACCTATTATTCAGCGTCATAAACCTGTACCCGAACCCAGCGATCCTTATTATTCGCCAGAAAAGCCAGATGCAGCGGATGCACCTGATACGCATCATGGGTGGCCAAGTCGGGCATGATCGTGGTCAGAGCGACGTCGTAGCTGTCGTCGATCACCGGGCGTTTGCTGGTCGCCGCCGGGGCGCCGACATGGCAGGCGACCAGGCCGGGAATACCGGCCAAGGTAGCGACCTGGGCGGTGAAGGCGACGCGATTTTGGCTGGGTTTCAGCCAGAAGTAGACGGTATGGACTAGCATGCGCCCATCCTTGCGTAGGCCCGGGCCGATCAAGACCCGGTGGTGGCGTTGCGGCGTACCAACCTACGCTGCGCATATGCCACGCATCAGCACCACCCGCAAAGGCAAGGCCTTGCCTGCCGCCACCCTCGGCCGCAAGCGGACCCAGCGCTATACCTATGATCGCAGCCTACTCGAGGGCGTGCCGCTGGTTCGCCGGGGTCCAGATCCGATGTGGGTATCCTTGTGCTGTTTGCGCTTCACCAGTTTGTGCCCGGTCACCAGCCAGCCCGACTGGGCCGATATCACGGTCACGTATGTGCCGGACGGCCAGATCGTCGAAAGCAAATCGCTCAAGGAATATCTCGGGTCATTTCGCATGCACGGCGATTTCCACGAAGACGTGATCGGCATCATCCGCGACGATTTGGTCGCGTTGCTGAACCCACGCTACTTGGAAGTCGTCGGCATCTTCGATTCCCGCGGCAGCATCGCTATCTGGCCCTACGCTCAATACGCCCGTGCCGGCGATGCGGCGATGTTGAGTGTTCGTGATCAACGGTTTGCAGGATATGTGCCTGGGCGTTACGCGGCAGAAGGATTTTCTCGGCGGGTTTGACGTCTCGTTGCATGTCCGAGGTCCGAGGTCCGAGGTCCGAGGTCTCCTGTGAAGGGAATTACATTCTCAAGAATACATTTTTTCTGTTCGTCACAATTCATAGAAAATAGCACACCAGCCTAACGAAAGACGCCCTCGGGACCTCGGACCTCGGACCTAGGACCAATGTTGTTCACTTAACAGCCCTCCGCTGAATACTTCGTCCATGGGGACTTTTGCATTCGCGTGGATAGTGTCGTCCGGGTTTGGGTAGGTAGGCGAATTG